>Ga0105047_10001185_pt1 | contig 46402 bp, 41 predicted proteins | sample MAT04_FD_78384 | JGI IMG/M metagenome (GOLD analysis project Ga0105047, IMG submission 78384) | Freshwater microbial communities from Lake Fryxell liftoff mats and glacier meltwater in Antarctica - MAT-04 (megahit assembly) | ecosystem: Environmental > Aquatic > Freshwater > Ice > Liftoff... | reverse complement strand
GCGGCCGCCGCGCGTGCGGTCACCTCGGACTTGGGCGCAAGGACAACCGGCAAGCCGAACCGGCTGCGCACCTGGGTGTCGATCTCAGCCGTAATTACCGGATTCTCGGTCAGGAAGTTCTTGGCATTCTCGCGCCCCTGCCCCAGGCGCAAGTCACCGTAGCTAAAGAAGGCACCGCGCTTGGTGACGATCTCTTCGGCCACGCCTAAATCAAGGACATCGCCCACGGTGCTGATGCCTTGGTTGAACATAATGTCAAACTCCGCCGTGCGGAAAGGCGGCGCCACCTTGTTCTTCTTGACCGTGACGCGCGTGCGGTTGCCGACCGTTTCGTCCCCCTGCTTGATCGATTCGATACGCCGCACGTCCAGGCGCACGCTGGCGTAGAACTTAAGCGCCATACCGCCTGTCGTTGTCTCCGGGTTGCCAAACATCACACCAATCTTCAGGCGCAGTTGGTTGGTAAAAATCAGACAGGTGTTGCTGGACTTCACGACGCCGGTCAGCTTGCGCAGCGCCTGGCTCATGAGACGGGCCTGGAGACCGACGTGGCTGTCGCCCATTTCGCCTTCGATCTCGGCACGCGGCACGAGCGCAGCCACACTATCCACCACCACGACATCCATCGCATTGGAGCGCACCAGGGCTTCGGTGATCTCCAGCGCCTGTTCGCCCGTGTCCGGCTGGCTCACATAGAGATTGTTGATGTCCACGCCGATCCTGGCCGCATAGGCTGGATCGAGCGCGTGTTCCACATCGACAAACCCGCAGATACCCCCTCGTCTCTGCGCCTCGGCAATCGCGTGCAAACAGAGCGTGGTCTTGCCCGAGCTTTCCGGGCCGTAGATCTCGACAATGCGTCCTTGCGGATAACCGCCTACGCCCAACGCAATGTCGAGGCTCAGGCTGCCGCTGGGGATGGATTCCACATTGAGCTTGGTCGCGTCACCCAGCTTCATCACGACCCCTTCACCGTACTTCTTGTTCAGGTTGGCTAGCGTCGTCTCCAACGCCTTGCCTTTGCCAAGTTCCTGCATGTTCACGACTCCTTCGGATTGCTGTTTTTTCGGCGCCGCCACGGTGATTGACTCCTTATGAATCTAGGATACCAGAAATACAAAAAGTTGCATCTCTATCAAAGCTCTCGATATGCGCAGTCTAGCACACGCGTTCTAATCCGTCAACTGTGCATTACGCGAATCGGTGAGATCGGGTCCAATTCACGGGCGGGGAAAAGCGAAGTCATCCACGCGGCGCGACAGCGACCAGTTATGGGCCTGGCCGATGAATACATCTGGCCAGACTCGCCAGAATCTCGACGCCATCCATCTGGCCGTGCAGGGCAATGAAGACGAGACGCGAGACGGGCACGGCGTCACCCCATGGCTCGCCGGGCTGCAGTGACCAACGCTTACCCACCAGTTGCAGAATGACGCGGGTGCGGGGCGCGTCGGCCGATTCCCCGACCGCGAACCGCCCAACTGTGATCTTGGGCACTATGGTTTTTGGCATCTGACGCGCGCGTGGCTATAATCCGCGACAGTTGGCAGGGTAGAACCGCCGCCAAATCGCATCTACGCAGCACCGTTGGCGCAATCCCCATCTTTTCAGATCGCAACCGCAAGACAAACGGGACCAAACCTGTGTACCGACGCAAAATGAATCGAGCCTGGGAAACCTTGAGGTCGATGCCGATGCCAGCTATCGGGTCTGACCGGCTGGTCGACTTGCACAATGATCTAACCCACTATGATACAGCTGTATCCAAGGAGATCCGCGAATTCCTGCGTGGCAACACCATCAATCGCCGCCGGCTTGTCGTCGACCACGAGTTAGAGGAGTCATTGCGTTTGTTCAAAGCCGAAAGCCAGGCCGAGATCGAATGCCGGCGCGACATGCTGCGCTACAAGCGCCGCATCGACGACGTCGTGCGTGAACTCGTGCGCATGGTTGACGAACGTCCTCCTGTGCGCCGGGCAAGCAGCGTCGAACAATTGTAACCGTCTGACCTTTGACGGGCGCCGGAAGGGCCAACGTCATTCCGGCAGGTCACAATCACGCGCCAGCAGATCGTCCAGCGTTTCGCGCCGCTGAATGAGATGGGCCTGGCCGCGTTCCAGCCACAGCACCGCCGGTTTGCGCGCGCCGTTGTAGTTGCTCCCCATCGAAAGGTGGTAGGCGCCGCTCACGGGCACAGCCACCAGTTCCCCTTCCTTGATCTCCGGCAGCGGCAGATCCTCGATCAACACATCACCGCTCTCACAATAAGGCCCTGCCAACCAGGACGGCGTCGTGGCGGGGCGCGCCGGATCATGCACGGGCAACGCAGAATAGCGAGCGCCATAGAGCGCCGGCCGCGGGTTGTCGGCCAGGCCACCGTCGAGCAAGAGCCAGCGCCGCGCTGGGGTACGCTTGACGGCGCCAACACGATAGATGGCCACCCCGGCGCGCGCGATCAGGCTGCGTCCTGGCTCCAACTGCAATCGCGGCAACGGCAAACCACGGGCTTGACAACCAGCCACTAGCCGCTCGGCCACAAATCCAACATAGGCCGCCACCGTTGGGTGCGGCAAATCATCGTCATGATAGGGCACGCCCCAGCCACCGCCGGGCGACAACGTGGCCGGCGTCCAACCGGACTGGTCACGGATTTCCTCGATCAGATCCAACACGGTATCCAGCGCCGGGCCAATCGGCGCCGGATCGTGAAAATGCGACCCTTGATGGAAGTGTAACCCAGCCAACGGCAGCCCCTGAACCTGGCATAGCGCCACGGCGTCGATTGTCTCCTGCGGATCCATGCCAAATTTGCTGTCGCTCTGGCCGGTTTGCCGGTACGCATGGGTGTCGACCGCCAAACCCGGCTTCACGCGCAGCCAAAGCGCGGGCTGGGTCTCCACATGCGGGAACAGAGCCGACAGCCGGTGCAGCTCGGCGAGATTGTCGACTACGATCACGCCGGCATGACGAACCGCAGCGTCAAGATCTTCTGCACTTTTGTTGACGCCATGCACGAGAATATGCTCACGCGGCACGCCCGCCGCCACGGCAACTGCGATCTCGCCAACGCCGGTGCAGTCGACGGCGAAGTCGTGGCGTTGTGTCCAGCGCGCCACTGCCTTGCAAAAGAACGCCTTGCCCGCGTAGGTCACCCCCGACGCACCGGGGTAGGTAGCCGCCAGCGCCTGGGAATAAGCTAGCGCCGCCGCATCCAGGGTGGCTGCGTCAAAGACATAGAGGGGGGTGCCAAACTGGCCGGCCAAAGCCTCCAGGTCGCACCCGCCGATCGTCAGCGTCCGGCCATCGGTTTGCGGCGCCACCTGGGTGGTGATGGGGAAGAGCGCAAGCCGCGACAACGCTTCGTTTTGCTGCATCGGTTCTATCCTTCGTCACTTTGTGGTTCAGCCGGTGAGCGCCAGGTCACAGCCGGGCAGACAACAACCCTCCTGACCCAGCACTGCACTGGGCCACAAGGGTTGTCAGACACCGACCCAATTGTGTGCGGTCTGGCCTAGAAGCCGCTCGCCTGCGGCGCGATGGCCACGTAGATCAGGCTTAGCACCATGCTAAATACAATCAGCAGACTGATTACGTAAAAGATTTTCTCGTTGGTCGAACGTTTGCGCTTGCTCATGACTCGTTCTTTATCCTCTGCCCAAGATACAGTGTTGCTGTACCTCCTAATCCTCTTGACGCTGGGATTATACCATAGCCACCCATCGATCACGCCAACCAAACGAGTAATTTGGCGCAATCGGGGATGGGAAGTACACTCTGACCATGTCGCGCACGCAGGTCACCCTCCTGGCTATCACCGGCACGCTTGGCGGCGCGGCAGCGCTTGCCTACGTGCTGGCCACCGTGCCGCCCTATACACCGGACCACCAATTGAGTGCTACGGCCCTGTTGTATTTCTTTGGCGCCCTTTTTCTCGTGACCGCTGGGGTGGGATCGCTAGTGGCGCTGGCCCTCCACCAGCGCTGGCCGGCGTTGGCGGGTCGTCGCCGCACCAGTCGCCCGAGTCAGCGACAAGCAAGCGACGGCGCCCTGCGCCAGGGTATCCTGTTCGGCGTCACGGTGGCAACGTTGACGGCGCTCTCGATTTTGCGCATCCTGGATGTCACCTTTGCCCTCGTCACGCTTTTGCTGGTCGGCTTGATCGAGGCCTACGCCCAGACCCGACAATAAGAGAGTACGCTATGCCCACTATCACGATTCTTGGCCTAGGACCAGGCGCCCTCGATGATTTGACACTGGGCGCATTGCGAACGATCCAGGCCGCACACCACTTGATCCTGCGCACGGAGCGCCATCCCTGCATACCCGAACTGCTAACCTATCTGCAGCCAGAGTGCCTGGTGGAGAGCTGCGACGACCTCTACACCGAGCACGCCGAATTCGATGCCGTCTATGGCGCGGTGGTGACGCGCGTGTTGGCGGCGGGCATGCAGGGCGACGTGGTCTACGCGGTGCCTGGTCATCCCTGGGTGGGCGAAGCGACGACGCCGCTCCTGATCGCCCAGGCCCGCGCGCAAGACATCGCCGTCCATGTAACCGGCGGCTTGAGCTTTGTCGAACCCAGCTTCGCCGCCGCCGGCGTCGATTTGATGGATGGCAGCCAGGTCTGCGATGCGATGTTGGTGGCACGCCAGCACTACCCGCAGCTCGACGTGACCCTGCCCCTGCTGCTCGGCCAGGTCTACGCGCGCTGGCTGGCGGCGGACGTCAAGCTCACCCTGCTGACCGCCTATCCGCCAGGCCACGCGGTGACGTTGCTACGCGGCGTGGGCACTGCCACGGCGACCACGCGTACGCTGCCTCTGGAAGATGTTGACCGCCACAATGACTTCGACCATCTGACGAGTCTTTTTGTGCCGCCCTTGCCACCCAACAGTAGCTTCTCGTCTTTACAGGAATTGGTGGCGCACCTGCGTGCGCCGGAAGGCTGCCCGTGGGATCGCGAGCAGACGCTCGAATCCTTGTGCAAAGACCTGCTGGGCGAAGCCGCCGAGGTGCTGGAAGCCATCGACGCCGAGCGCGATGGCAGCGACAACAGCCGTCATATTGCCGAGGAATTGGGCGATCTCTACTTGGTGGCCACCATGATCACCCAGATCGCGACGGAGGAAGGGCGTTTCCAGATGAGCGATGTCATGCGCGGCGTCGTGACCAAACTGATCCGCCGCCATCCCCATGTCTTTGGCGATGTGAACGTCAGCGGCGTCGACCATGTGCTGGCGAACTGGGACGCCATCAAGGCGCAGGAAAAAGCCGACCTGGGGCTGGCGCCCGGCCCGCTAGATGGGGTACCTCCGTCCTTGCCGGCGCTCGAAAAGGCGCGCAAGCTGCAATCCAAGGCGGCCAAACTCGGTTTGCTCGACCGCCACGCCCTGGGCGCGGCGCCGGCGTTGGCGGCCCTGTTGGGCGAACACCCCGACGAACAGCGACTCGGCGCGCTGCTCTGGCAGCTTGTCGCGCTTGCGCATACGCACGATCTGAATGCCGAGGATGCCTTGCGCGCGTATGCTGTGCAGTTCAGGCGGGAGCATGAGGGGGTGAGCAAGGCGCCGATTTGACACAACCCACGCCAATCGCGTATCCTCAAGTCACCTTGCGCCTGTAGCTCAGCGGAATAGAGCATCGGTCTTCGGAACCGAGAGTCGGGGGTTCGAATCCCTCCAGGCGTACTTTTGGTGCTATTCGCACCGCAGACCCACTGACTTGAAAATGCTTAGCCACAAAGAACACAAAGATATTTTCATTTAGGCTTGCAGGCCGCGCTCATCCATGACCGCAGCGGGAATTGGGCCGCGTGGGCGCCGGTAGCCGTAAACCGAATGAAGCTCGTTCATCGAGAACGGCAGCAGTACTAGTACAGCCGGGCGCAAATGGGCCAACGGTTTGTAGGGCGATTTGGCAAATCGCCCTACAAACCGTTGGCTGTATTAGGGCTCGCACCGACCGCTGGGCTTGCCTTAGGTTATGTCCAACTATCTTCTTGGGAGGGCAACATCGGCGGTGGGAGCGCTTTGGCGTAATCTATCGATAAAGGTCATAACCGGCCTCGTCATAGATGGCAGGCAACGCCGCCAGCGGTCACCAAATGGTTCGCCGCCGCGTCGCAAATCTCAACCACCGGCACCCGTTATGCACGTCTGACCAAAGAAATCCTTCTAGGTAGGGGTCCATGCCAAGAAACGGTGATGGCATGCGAAGCTCCAATCTGCACGATCGCCGGACGAAAATATAGCACGGTAGGAGCCAGGGTTCAAGCATGTGATCCCCTCCGTGGCGATCCTTTGCCTGGGCCACGTGCGATGAAAAAGGGTACAATGGCCGACATGGATCAACAAAACATGCTGCCAATTGTCAACGATGTCGTGATCCCGCTTGACGAGATCGAAATCGACGCGGTGCGTGCACAAGGCGCGGGCGGCCAGAATGTAAACAAGGTCTCGACGGCGGTGCAATTGCGCTTCGACATCACGAATTCGTCGCTGCCTGAGGTCTACAAAGAGCGGCTATTGAAGCTGAGCGATCATCGGATCACCGACCAGGGGGTCGTCGTGATCAAGGTGCAGGAGCATCGCAGCCAGGAGAAGAACCGCGTGGCAGCGCTGGCGAGGCTGCAGGAGCTGGTCAAACGCGTGACGGTGACGCGCAAAAAGCGTAGACCGACCAAACCAACCCTGGGGTCTCAACAGAGACGTCTCGAACGCAAAACCAAGCGCGGCGAGACCAAGCAACTCAGGAAGAATCTCCCGGAATGAGCGTCCCGTGCGCGCCTCGTCAATGACCGTTTAGTATAGTGAGACCCTCCAATCCGGCAATTTGGATAGGCCGCGTCCGTGTCCACGCCAGTATCGGTGGCTGCTTCACGCGATCTTGGGCAGAACCTCCTCAAGGAGCATGGCGCGAGTCTCGGCGTTGGGCAGGTTCAGCACTTCGACCATGAAGTAGCTGACGCCAAGCGCCGCAAACTCCTGTAGATGCTCGATGACCTGCGCCGGCGTTCCCACGACCGCATTCTGCCGCGTCCACCGCCCATCGCTGAGCGCGACGGCCGCCGCTTCGCTTTCGGCAACGGCCAGGCGACCAAACCAGGTCGACCGCAAGCTACGCGGATCCCGCCCGGCCGATTCACACAGATCTTTGAGCGTAGCAAGGCGCTGGGCATAGGTCGCCGCCTGGGCATCGGGCAGATTCCACCAGTCAGCGTAGCGCACGGCCAGGGCCATCGTCTTCGCCCCACCTCCCCCGACGATGATCTGCGGCACGGGGTCGGGTTTCGGCTCACAGTAGGCTGCCGTGACCTGGTAGTGCTTGCCGTGATAGGTCACCGGGCCAGACTCTGTCCACATGCGCTTGACGATTTCGAGCGTGTCGGCCAATTGTTCGATGCGGACGGAAGGCGCCGGGTAAGGATAGCCGTAGGCATGGTATTCATCTTCCTTCCAGCCGGCGCCCAGCGCCATGATCAAGCGCCCACGGCTGAGCGTTTGCAGCGTGGCGCCCATCTTGGCAACGAGCGCAGGGTTGCGATAGCTTTGCCCCAAAACCATTGGCCCAATGTCGAACTGCGGCCAGCGCGCCGCGGCAAAGGCCATCACCGTCCAAGCCTCAAATGTGGGTTCGTCGTCCCAAACAAAATGATCCGTCATCCAAAGACTCTTGAAGTGGCCCACCAATTCGGGGAGATGGGTGTCCAAATCGTCCAACCATGCCTGGAGATGCTGTTTGCGCGGCCCGGAAGAAAGGACAAGCCCGAAATCGATACTCATGATGTCAACCCCTTCTTGCTTGTTTGCAATGCGCCATCGTTGTGAATGAATGAATCCATCTTACTAGCCGCGCTGGCGGACGTCAAATAGGCGCGTTGGCACAGCCGGCATGGAACCGGCCCCGTTCGATGCGGCTTTTTTTGGGTACTTGATTTTCAGCGAACTCTCGTCCATACTAGTATTGGGTGGGTAGCCCCTCGTCCACCCACGTGCGTAGCGGCCCATGGAAGCAGCAAGGAGTCTCGCCGATGGCAACCAATACAAAAAAAACCAATGCGCAGCCCGCCCCAGACCAGGAGGCACGCAGCCCGCGGCGCCCCAAGCCCGCAGCAGCGCCCTTGCCGGCCGCTGCTGTCGCAGCGGGGGCGCCCAGCTTCTATCCGGAGTTTATCTTTGGCCTGCACGAGAGCGGTGGCCAACAGCACATGCTCGCCGCCGGCCGGCCGGGGTGGGTGCTCGAGTTGGCCGAGGTTGGGCTGAGCGGAACGGGCGGTAACGCCGATTTCAACAACCTGGCCGCCGCCGGAATCGGCGTCGTCGTCCGCCTCAACCATGGCTATGGCAGCAGCGGCACGCTGCCCCTGCCGGCACACTATGAGCCCTTTGCCGCGGCGTGCCAGACCTTTGTCGCCCGCTCGCAAGGATGTCACATCTGGATCGTCGGCAACGAGCCAAATCACGAAAGCGAACGGCCCAACGGGCAGATCATCACACCCGCTGACTATGCGCAAGCGTATACCAAGTGCCGGGATGCCATCCGCAGCGCGGCCGGTCACGCCCAGGATCACGTGCTGGTGGCTGGGCCAGCGCCGTGGAATGCCACCACAACCTATCCCGGCAACGCCAACGGCGATTGGGTGCAATACCTGGCCGACACGCTTGCCTTGTTGCCCGCCGGCGGCTGTGACGGCCTGGCGCTGCACACCTATACCCATGATCTGAACATCGATCAGATTCGCGGTGATTTCTTCCACGGCGCCGCTGGCTACACGCACTTGCACAATGAGTTTCGCACGTATATCGATTTCATGAATGCCATCCCGCCGCGCTTCCGCGCGCTGCCCGTCCTGATCACGGAAACCGACCCAACCACGGCCGGCAAAGGCTGGGAAGATGGGCGCAACGCCGGCTGGGTGCAGGAGGCTTACGCCGAGATCGCGCGCTGGAACAGCGACCCGGCGCACCAGCCAATTCAAGCGCTGATCCTCTACCGCTGGCCTTCCGGTAGCCAAACCAACCAACCGGAGTGGGCAATCTGTGACCGCCAAGGCATCATCGATGACTTCGGCCAGGCGTTGGCACAGCCGGCCGATCGCTTCCGTGTACGGCTGGCGGCCAGTAGCGAGCAGCCGGAACAAAGACCAGTACCCCTACCCCAGCCGAATTTCATGGGGCCGATCCCGGCCATCTTCACCAATCAGCAATTGATCAACGCCTTTTTCTTTGCCGCTGAAACGCTGGAAAGCACCGACGGCGACAGCCTGATGACGCGTGCGGGGCTCGATCTCAGCGCGTTGGCGCAGGCACGCACCGCCCGCTACACAGGCGTTCTCCTCGAAGCCATGCCCGCCCTGACACCGAGCGAAACGAGCGCCGTGCGCCGCGAGCTGCTTGGCGAGTTGCTCAAGACGGTGCGCTGGGTGGGCATCGTCAACGCACCGGACGGTCTCAATCTACGCCCGGCGCCAGACACCCAATCGACGCCCCTATGCCTCTTGAGCCACGAAACCTTGGTACAGGTGCTGGACGAACAGACGCAGTGGCTCTTTGTGGCGGCCGACGACGCCGCCGGCTATGTCTTTGCCGGGCACGTAGTGCGCCGCATCGACGTGACACAGCCCCAGCCGGGGCCAACGCCGACGCCCGTTACGGACTATGCACCGGCGGCGGACCAGTTGATCGTCACGGCGGCCAACGCCAGCGCACCGGCGCGGATGCTGGCGCGCATCTGGAATCGCTACGGAGCCTTGATCCAGACGGAAGCACAGCGGTTGGGCATCGACCCCAGTGTGGCCATCGCCGTGCTCGCCGCCGAGGCCGGCGGTGAGGGCTTTGCTACGAACGGGCAGATGGTCATTCGCTTTGAGAATCACCTCTTCTATGAATACTGGGGCCAACAGAATCAGGCCCAATTCCATCAACATTTTGACTTTGACACGAACACCGTGTGGCAGGGACACCAGTGGCGACCCGATCCCAACGGTGACTGGCAGCCCTGCCACCTGAACGCGACGCTGGACCAGGGCCAGGCGGCGGAATGGCAGGTCTTTCTGTTTGCGTGCCAACTGGACGAAACGGCGGCGATCTTGTCGATCAGCATGGGCATGGCGCAGATCATGGGCTTCAACTATCAGATGGTCGGCTTTGGCACGCCGCAGGCGATGTTTGCATCCTTCAAGAGCGATATCGGCCAACAGATCGGGGGCTTCTTCCGCTTCGTCGAGAGCCGGCGCCTGGTGAATGCCATCCGCACCGGCGACTTCGTCGCTTTTGCCACCGGCTACAACGGCGCAGGGTGGGCGGAGGGGTACGCCAACCTGATCCGGGGCAACGTCGCCACCGTCCAGGAATTGCGTCCGGCAGTCCCGATCGCCCCGGCGGCGATGATCGCGGCCGCCGCGCCGGCGCCCGCGGCCGTGCCGATGCCGCCCTCACCAACACCCGGCGTGTCGCTCAAGGAAGCGGATCCGGCCCTGTACGCGATGTGGCGCAAGCACATCGAACAGGGATTCCAGCACAATGAAGCCATGTTCCAGCGCGTGCTCAACGCCTTTATGAACCCCTACTGGACGACGGTATGGATGTATCGCATCCTGTTTGGCGTGGGCATCGCCGGTTTCCTCGTGGCTGCGCTGTTGGGCATCCAGGGCAATCTGGTCGCCACCGCCATCTTCGCCGGACTGAGCGTCGTCTCCTTCCTAAGCTACTTTGTCAGCCGGCCGCTGCAAGCGTTGGAGGAGAACCTGCAGTTCATCACCTGGCTGGGTATCGTCTACAACACGTACTGGACCCGTCTCGCCAATGCCCAGGACGCGGCGACCTTCCAGACCGACCTGCAAGACGCCAGCGACAAGGCGATTGCCCAGATCAAGGAGTTGATCGATACGCACGGCGAACGGAGTGGCAAACGTCCGGGACTGACCTAAACAACGCTCGCTCGACAGCCGCAGCCTGGCAGAGAGTTTTTTTGCCCAGGCAGAGTTATGGAGACTACCTGGACCGAATCGGAGAGACCAGCCCACCCATGCCAATCCTCGGAAAACGCGGCGAACCCGCCGCTGTCCCTCTGCAATTGAGCTTCGTCGAACGGATACGCGCCGGTCGTGTGGTGCCGATTATCTCCGACGAAGCGCTGTTTGACCTGGTGCTGGGCGGCCATGCTGCTTTTACACGTGCCTACGCCGACTATATCGAATACCCAATGCCGGATCGAGAGAACCTGGTCAAGATGGCAAAGTATTACAAACTGCATGCCAAGCTCAAAGAGCAGGAACTCAAGGCAGATTACCTGAACTACATCAAGAACCATGTCTATCGTATGGCCGAGGCAGACGCGGCCGACGCCGACCTGCTGGCCGAAGCCGCCGACCAGATCGATCGCAAGACGATGTCCGAATTTGCCCGGCTGTTGGGCTATCCAAGGCTCGGCAAAGCCCAAGACGAACCGCTGCCCGTGCTGGCCAACCTGCCGTTCAAGACGATTTTGACCACCAGCCCATTCACATTTATCGAGGATGCCCTCCGTGCGGCCGGAAAGTCACCGCGTACGGAGATCTGCCGCTGGCGCAAGGAACTAGACACCATCGACTCCGTGATCGATGCGGCCTACAAACCGAGCGCAGCCGAGCCACTCGTCTTTCACCTGCACGGGCTGGATGCCTACCCCGACTCGCTTGTGTTGACGGAAGACGACTACCTCGAATTCTTGGTCAATGTGAGCCAGGGCCAGGGCAATGAGGCCGCCGACCGCATACCCGCCCTCGTGCGCAAAGTCCTCTCCGACGATCTGATCGTGCTTGGCTTTAGCCTCACCAATTGGGCTTTTCGCGTGCTCTACGCCGGGCTGATCAAACCGAACGGCAAAGCCGAGGATCGCGGCGTCTGCTGTCTGCAATTGGCGCCTAGCATCGCAGAAACGAGCTACTTGGAAGATTATCTCCAGCGTGAGGCCAAGTTCGACATCTATTGGGGCGAATTGCCGCAATATGCGCAGGAACTGCGTAAGATGTAGATAGAAAGAAACCCATGACCGATTCGCCCACCGTCGTCACCGGCAATCCATACGTTGGCCCGCGCACCTATGCCTACGCCCAGCGCCAGTTGTTCTTTGGCCGCGAACGCGAAGCGCGCGACCTGTTGGCACGCGTAGTGTCGGAAAGGCTGCTACTCTTCTACGCCCAATCGGGCGCCGGCAAGAGTTCGCTGCTGCATACACGCCTCATTCCCCAGTTGCGCGACGAGGAGGGCTTCGCCGTCCTTCCTGTCGGCCGCGTCAGCGGTGAACTACCGGCCGGCATCAGTGCCGTCAGCAACATCTTCACCTTCAACTTGATGGCGAGCATCGACCAAGGCGACCGCGACCCGGCGCGGTTCGACACCCTGACGATCGCCGCATTCCTGGCGCACCTGGCCAGCGAGGACGGCCTATACTGGGCCTACGAGCCCGCCATCGCCGATGCCGACCGGCCCGCCGCTGCGGACAGCGGCAGCAGCCCGGCACAACGCTACGTACTGATCATCGACCAGTTTGAAGAGATCGTGACAGCACACCCTGACCACTGGCAAGAGCGCACCACCTTTTTCCAACAGTTGAACCAGGCCATGTTGGATGACCCCAACTTATGGGTTGTGCTCACATTGCGTGAGGACTACGTAGCCGCACTCGACCCCTATGCCCAGTACCTTGCCGACAAACTGCGCGCCCGCTTTTCCATGGAGCGCATGGGCATCGAGGCTGCGCTGGAGGCCATCTGCCTGCCGGCCAGTTTGGGGGGGCGGCCCTTTACCGAAGACGCCGCGCAAGGATTAGTCAACAACCTGCGCATGGTGCGCGTGCCAGGCCAGGACGAGCCCCAGCCTGGACAGTACGTCGAGCCTGTGCAATTGCAGGTCGTCTGCTACCAGATGTGGGAGAATATTGCGAGCCGCCCGCTTGGCCCGATTACGGCCGATGACTTGCAACAATCCGGCGACGTCGACACAGCGCTGGCGACCTTTTTCGAGGCAGCCATCGCCCAGGTATTGGCCGTGCCCAAAGCGGGCGTCAGCGAGGAACGGCTGCGCCAATGGTTTTCCACCCGCCTGATCACGGAGGCCGGAACACGCGGCACGGTGTTCCACGATGAGCGCACGGGCCAAACGGCCGGCATGCCCAACACAGCCGTGGACCACTTGGTACGGCAATTCCTGTTGCGTATGGAACTGCGCGCCGGCGGCGCTTGGGTGGAACTCGTCCACGACCGCTTTGTCGACCCCATCCTGGAAAGTAACCGCACGTGGCTCAACGCACACGAAAGTACGATCACCCAAGCCGCGCAGGCCTGGCAAACCGGTAACCGCAGCGCTGGGTTGCTGATTACCGGCGAAGTATTGCGCAACGCACTGGCGCAGGCCGCCGCCGAGCCGGAACAGTTTGGGCCGCTCGAACGCGAGTTCCTGAACATCAGCCGCTGGGTGGAAGACGCGCAGCGCTCGCGCAGCACGCGCCGTCTCGTTACTATACTCGCGCTACTCATTACTGCGCTGCTGGCTTCCACCGCCATTGCGTTGGGCGCCTATGTGTCGGTATCACAATCGAGTGCCGCGGCAGCACGATCCAGTGCCGCCGCGGCAAATGCTGAGGCGGCAGCGCGCGCCACGGCGGAACAAGCGCAGATTGTGGCAGTGGAGGGCCGACGAACAGCCGAAGCACAAGCGGCTGAGAAAGCCACCGCCGCCGCGGAGATGGCCACATTGGCGGCAAAGAACGACATCCTGCGTGTAACCGCGGAAGCGGCGAGCGCACAACAGGCCACGGTCGTACAGAACCTGAGTCAAATGCTCACCCTGGTTGCAGCCACACCCACACCAGAATATCCCCCTACCGAAACGATGACGCCGGCGCCGGTCGACACCGCGACCCCGGTGGGCGATCTTCCGCTGACGCCCGATCCCTTGAGCACGCCGCTGCCTGTGTTGTCGCCAAACACGCCGCCGGAAGATAGGCCGGAGCTATTGGCGACGCCGACGATTGAGTTACCCACACCGACGCCGAATGCAACTGCCACCTATATTGTGGAAGCGGCCCAGGCCGTAGTTGACCAATATCAACAACCCGCAACGACTGAACCAGAACCCAGCAAGCTCTTTGCCGTAATCCCGGCAATTGAACTGCCAATTACCACGGAACCCGATCGAGAGGAAACGCAGATCGGCACAGTACGGGGACCGGACATTCGCCAGGTGCTGGAAATACGGCAGGACTGGGTGAAGATCACCACTAGTGATGGCGTCACGGGATGGATCCCGACGCGCATACTGACCTTTGAGGGTTCAAAGGAACTCCTGCCACCGGAACTGCAGTTCCTGGTTACAACCGATCGCCCCGACCTACCTTTTGTCAACGGTCGTGTCTACAGTCCACAGGAGGATGCCGAGTCCTACCCCCTGGTGGCCGACGTCGAAGACCCGACTTCCGAAATCGTACAACTGCCAATCGGCACAGAGGTCATTGTCGTACTTAAGGACACAGGCAGCACGGAATTCGGCAGCGGCGTGTGGTACCTGGTGCTAGTGGTGGATCCCTCCGGGAAAAACTGGGTCTGGCGCGGCTATCTTCCGACCGAGGTGGTAGAACCAAGTTCTCTGCTCACGCCGACCGAGACACCACTTCCGTAAGTCATGAGGTTGAGCATGCTTATGACCCGGCCGATGGCTGTTTCAGGCATCCGACGGGCCTGACTGCCAACGCGTGGCCGATGCCCAATCCTCGGCGGCGAAGTAGATGAGATCGACGGCCGGGTCTTTGACATAGGGATAGGTCTCCGGATCAGCCAGGTGTTGTGCCAGGCGGCGTTTGAGTTCAGCGTAGGCATCAGCCGTGGCGCGGTGTGTGCGCAGGTAGTCACGGAACAAGAGCGGATAGCGCTGGTTGGCGCGTCCCTGGACACGGATGTGCGTGTTGCTGCGGCGTTGGCCTAGGGGCTCGTGGAAGTACAATTTTTGCCACTCGGTCTCTGGCCCAACGTAAGCGGGAGGGCAGTGATCGTGCCAGATGCCGTCTGGCTGGGTGTAGCCGAGCGCGGTCATGGCCAGGTTGACGGGAGCATCCAGGGCGGCCACAGTGATTTGAATGTCGATCAAGTCTTTGGCCGCCAAACCGGGCACCGCGGTCGAACCGATGTGATCGATGCGCAGAGCCAGCGCCCTCAATGACCGGCGCAACCCGGCAGCGATCGTCTGAAATTCGGCGGGCCACCCGGTTTGATAGGCGACGATCTCGACCATTGTTTCTCGTCTACTGGTTGACCACAAAATTAAACAACACCTGCTGGCGCCCGGTCGCATCCGGCCCGAGGTAGGGGGCCAACAGACTCGGCGCCCGGCGCACATCCTCTGAGTTCTCGCTGCCGGCAAAGTAGAGTTGGGTGATGAGCAACTCGCGCCCATCGGGGGCAAACACCTTGGCATGGATGTGCGCAGGCCGCCCGGTGTACGTAGTAGCCTCGATAGTCTCGATAACGTAGTTGCCATCGACGTCAGATAAAACGTGACCGCGCAGAGTATAGCCGGTGTTGTCATATTTGGCGTTGACGTCGGCCAGCCAGAAGTCGAGACTGGCGCCAGCGATCGGGTTGCAGTCTTGATCAAAGACACGGCCAAAGATCAAGAGGGGAACGCCGGGCATGCCTTCGTCGATCAGGCTGGTGCGTTCGGGTGAACCGGCGCGGTAGAAAGGCCCTTCCTGATCGGCCGGCGTGAGAACGCCGCTACACGCGATTGAGGTCGGCGCCGCAGACGTCGTCTCGGTCGACACAACCGAGCTGCTCGGGGGCACGCGCACAGGGGTGCAACTGGTCAACAGGGACAGACTTGCGAATAGGACTGCGTTCATCCAATTTTTCATGTGTGCGCTCCTTTGCTCAAAACCTAAATCGCGCCGATGGTGCGTCACAGCATCGGGTTATAGCAGCTAATCAGAGTGAGCTGATTTCGACGGAAACATGCGCCGACTTGTCGCGCGAGAACTTGCTCATGAGGCTGAACAAGCGAAAAAACAAGCCATATTTGGCGGCGATCCGTTGGCGCTGTTTCGCTTCCTCGGCGGGATCGTCCAGGACACGAGCTTGCGCCTCGACCCAGTCGCTCTTGAGCTTGCCACGCGAATCGCTGATGGCAATCCGCACACGCGGGTTGTTGCGCATGCGCTTGACCTTGCCGCTGCCGTCCACGGTCCAGACGTATAATTTGCCGTCCTCGGCGACCACCCAGACCGGCGTTGGGACACCTTCGCCGCTCTTGCGAAACGTTTCCAGTGCTATGTAAGTCGGATTGCCAATGTCCTTGAATTCCATCGCGTTGCTCCCAGTGCTCTGATTGGTAAATGGTTATACTGCAGGGTAGGGGCATTCGCGGGCGCTGTCTGTCAGATAGATAACAGACCGCTATCCTGGCCTGCTAGGTGGGGGGTGGCCGGTCCCCGTTCACCGGCACAGTCGCCTTTACCTCGCGCATCTGCAGGCGCCACGACTGGGCATAGCGCCCGCCCAACGCCACGAGTTCGTCATGCGTTCCAGACTCGATGATGCGGCCCTGGTCCATGACGTGAATCACATCGGCCTGCATGGCCGTGGTGAAGCGATGGGTGATGATCAGCGCCGTGCGTCCGGCCACCAGGTCGCGGAAACGCCCCATCCACGCCACCTCCGCCCATGAATCCATCGCGCTGGTCGGCTCGTCCAGGATCACCAAGTCCGCCTCACACACAAAGGCGCGTGCCAGGGCGAGCCGCTGCCATTCACCGGTACTCAGTTCGGCGTGGCCAAACCATCTGCCCAGGATCGTGTCGTAGCCATCGGACAGCTTCTCGATCACACTGGCGGCAAAGAGCAGGTTGCGGTAGATCTCGCCAACCCCCGTGAGTAGACCGCGCATCAGGCGCTGACCCTGGTTCATCGCCTGCCAAAACATGGCCAGGTCGCCCAGGTTAAACAATCCTTGCACGGCCTGCCATGCCATCCAGGCCAGCGCGGCGGCGACGCTCAACAAGCCGACCAGGCCGGCCCCGATCTGAGCAAACATCTGCTGCCGGGCAAGGTCCAACCGCTCTGTCCGCACCTGGTCACGTAAGCGGCGGTAGGCGCCGATGAAGTGACGTCCCAGGTCAAACAAACGCACTTCGGCCGCGGCATCGTTGACCGTCAGCACATGCTGATAGTAGAAGATCTGGCGCTGATTCAGCGTGTTGCGCTGCCGCCACCCGAGTGAGGACAAGTGGCGGCTGGCCGGCACGGTCTACGCCGTATAGCCCCGGCTGGTCTCGGTGACGGCCGCCTCGCCCGCCAACATACCCAGGAACGTGTTGTGGTCCATCGGGCGCGAGAACATCGGATAGTCCTTCTCGATGGCGACGCGCTGTTCTTCCTCGCTCGTAGCCGCCACGCAATCGATGAGGGTGATCACGTTGAAGCCACGTTCGTATGCGGTGCGCATCGTGCTCTCGACGCAGCAATTGGTCAGAAAGCCAGCCAAAACGACATTTTGCAGGCCGCGGCTGCGCAGAATGAAGTCCAGGTTGGTGCTGCCAAAGGTGCACAACCCGCGCTTGCCCTCCACCACGATGTCGCTGGGGCCAGGCGCCATCTGGTCTACGATCTCGGCACCCCACGTACCCTTGCGGAAGGACTTGGTGTCCACCACGCCCTTGAGAATACCGTAGACATCGCCCAATTCACGATAGTCTTCCGTAAACGAGATGGGCGCGTGGATCACCGTGGCGCCGGCGGCGCGCGCCTTTTGCATCGTCTCGCTGGCGTTGGCCAGCATGTTGCTCTGCGCCATGACACCTTGCACAGCGCCATGCAACGAACCGCCTTCCGACGCAAAGTCGTTCTGAAATTCGATAAACACCAGCGCAGTCTTGGCCGGATCGAGTTGCATAATCGTTTCTCATGTGAGTGATTCTGGCGGGCTTGGGAAACAGCGGCACGCGCGTAGTGCCATCGCCCGAGCAGAATCATACCGCATGAGTATGTAAAGAGAAAAGAAGAGTGGATTCACCGGAAGACGGGAACGCGGCGCCTATCCACCTGACCAGGTTTGCTCTCCCCCATCTCACTAGTTTAAGAACTATCCCTTTGCTGGTGTATAACGCGCCGCGTCAGAGATATCCTGTACAGGTAGTATTTGTTCAAAACTTCACAAACGAGGCTGCCGATGACTGTGTTAACCAGTGTCCCAGTCCGCACCAAGCGCCGGCCCGACGAGGAACATCCCTCTGGTGATCCACGGTTTGCGCTCATTGATCGGACGCTCAAACGCTTTCAGTATCAACAGGATGCACTGATCGAGGTGCTCCACACATCCCAGGAAGCCTTTGGCTTCCTCAGCAATGACCTGCTGGTCTATGTTGCCCACCAACTCAAGTTGCCCCTGAGCTGGGTCTACGGTGTGGCCACCTTCTACCACTTCTTCACCCTCACACCGCAAGGCGAGCATAACTGCATTGTCTGTATGGGCACTGCGTGTTATGTCAAACAAGCCGCCGAGATTGTGGCGGCCCTGCAAAAGGAGTATGGCGTAGCGCCCGGCGAAACCACGGCCAATGGGAAGTTCAGCCTGGCCACGGCGCGCTGTCTGGGCAGTTGCGGCCTGGCGCCTGTGCTGGTGCTCGACGGTGAGGTACTCCCGCGCGAGACGCCGGAGTCGGCCATGGCGCGGGTGCAGAAGCGGTTACTCGGTGAAGAATCTGAAAAGGTAAGCGAGTGAATGAGAGGTACACATGAACCGAGCCGATCTTGAATCAATGGCCCAGCGCGAGCAGCAGCGCCAACAAGCCTTTCGCTGCCGCATTCTGTGCTGTGCCAGCACACCGTGCCTCTCGTCTGGGGGCACGGCCGTCTTTGACGCCATCAACACCGCGGTCACGGAACTCAAGTTGGACGCCGATGTGCAGCCAGTCGCCACCGGCTGCATGGGTCCGTGCAGCCGCGGCCCGATGGTGACGGTGCAGGAACAAGGCCAACCGGATGTCGTCTATCAGCAAGTAACGCCAGAGGTTGCACGGGTAATCGTCGCCGAACACGCTTCGCAACAAAAATCCTTCGCCGACCACGTCCTGCCCTCCGATGATCCTTTTTTTGCGAAGCAGCAAAAAGTCGTACTCGCCAACAGCGGTCTAATCGATCCCGAAAAGCTGGAAGACTACGTAGCGCATGGCGGTTATCTGGCGTTGGGCTATGCCTTGCGTGAGATGACGCCGGAGAGTGTCTGTAAGGAGATCATCGCCAGCGGGCTACGCGGTCGCGGCGGCGCCGGCTTCCCGGCCGGTCTCAAATGGGACATGGTGCGCCGCGAAAAGGCCGACAAGAAATTCATCGTCGCCAATGGCGACGAAGGCGACCCCGGCGCTTACATGGATCGCACGTTGATGGAGTCGGACCCGCACCGGGTGCTGGAAGGCATGGCGATTGCCGGCTTCGCCGTCGGCGCCGAGCAGGGCTTTCTCTATGTGCGTGGCGAGTATCCCGTGGCCGCCAAACGTCTCGAGCGCGCCATCCGCACGGCAGAACGCCGCGGGTTGCTGGGCAGTCGTGTGCTCGACAGCGGCTTCAACTTCCGCGTGGACGTGCGCATCGGCGCCGGCGCCTTTGTGTGCGGCGAGGAAACCGCGCTCATGGCCTCGATCATGGGCAACCGCGGCCAGCCGACGACGCGGCCGCCCTACCCGGCGCAAAAAGGCCTGTGGGGCAAGCCGACGCTGATCAACAACGTGGAGACCTTTGGCAACATCGCGCCCATCATCAGTGGCGGTGCGGCCTGGTACTCCACCATCGGCACGCCAAAGAGCAAAGGCACGAAGATTTTTGCCTTGGCGGGCCGGGTCAACACCACCGGGCTGATCGAAGTGCCGATGGGCATCACGTTACGCGAGATCGTCTTCGATATTGGCGGCGGCATCCCCGAGGGCATGGCCTTCAAAGCCGCCCAGACAGGCGGGCCATCCGGTGGCTGCATTCCAGCCGAACATCTGGACACGCCAGTGGATTATGAAAGTCTGCGTGCGCTTGGATCCATCATGGGATCGGGCGGTCTCATCATCATGGACGAACGATCGTGCATGGTCGATGTCGCCAAGTTCTTTATGGAGTTCTGCATGGACGAGAGTTGCGGCAAGTGCGTCCCCTGCCGCGTCGGCACTGTGCAGATGCATCGCGTGCTCGAGCGCATCACCGAAGGCAGCGCCACGATGGCTGACCTTGAGCGGTTGCAAGAGTTGTGCACGATGGTCAAGGAGACCAGTCTATGCGGTCTCGGCCAGTCGGCGCCCAACCCGGTGCTCAGCACGATCCGCTATTTCATGGACGAATACACCGCCCATATCACCCATCACCACTGCCCGGCCGGCAAATGTACGCTGGACCAGCAACCGGTGAGCGAATGGGTGACGGCCTAATCACCCGCTCACGCACCCGCCGGCGCACCCGTTCAAACTGGACGGGCAGCCGGGTGAAGCGATGCAGCGAACTGGAGGGAAAGAATGGCAGTAGTTACCCTAACGATCAACGACGAAATGGTCAGTGCGCAAGAGGGGCAGTCGCTGCTCTCGGTGTTGCACGAACATGGGATTGAAATGCCGACGCTATGCCACCTGGAAGGCCTCAGTGAGCGTGGCGGATGCCGGCTGTGCATGGTGGAGTTAGAAGGCAATGCGCGTTTGCAGGCCGCGTGTGTGACGCCGGTGGCGGAAGGCATCGTTGTGCATACACACAGCGAACGCCTGGTGAAATATCGCATGATGATCCTGGAGTTGCTCTTCTCGGAACGCAACCACATTTGTGCCGTTTGTGTCATGAACGGCCACTGCGAGTTGCAGGCGGAGGCTGCCAAGATTGGCATGGATCATGTGCGGTACGATTATCTGGACCCCGATCTGCCCATGGATGCCAGCCACAGCCGCTTTGGGCTGGACCACAACCGCTGCATTCTTTGCACGCGCTGCGTGCGCGTGTGCGACGAAATTGAGGGCGCCCATGTGTGGGATGTGATGGGGCGCGGCGCCAACAGCCGCGTGATCACCGACCTCAACCAGGCGTGGGGCACCAGCAAAAGCTGTACGAGTTGCGGCAAGTGTGTGCAGGTCTGCCCAACCGGCGCGCTCTTCACCAAAGGCGCCACGGTGGCGGAGATGGAGAAACAACACGACTTCCTGCGCTGGATCTTGGATGGACGCGAGAAGAATGTGTGGGCGTATGAAAGAAATGGGAAATAGGTGATCTGCCATGCCTGCTAAACAAACAAAACCTAAGATTCGTCTCGCAACGGTCTGGCTGGGCGGCTGCGCCGGCTGTCACATGAGCTTTCTTGACCTGGACGAACGGCTCATTGACCTGGCGGCCCTCATAGAATTGGTCTATAGCCCGATCGCCGACATCAAGGAGTTCCCCGAAGGCGTGGATGTCGCATTGGTGGAAGGCGCGGTGGCCAATATGGACAATCTGAAGCTGGCCAAGGAAGTGCGGGAGCGCAGCCGTGTGGTGGTCAGCTTTGGCGACTGTGCAGTCACCGGCAATGTGCCCAGCCTGCGCAACCGGCTTGGCGTCGACGATCTGCTCACGGCGGTCTACGCCGAAGGGCCGGGCAAACACCCGCAAGGCGACGAGCCGGTGGGCGTGATGCCGCAACTGCTGCCCAAGGTGTTGCCATTACATCAGGTCATCGCCGTCGACGCCTATTTGCCTGGTTGCCCACCGGACCCCGAACGCATCTGGGCCGCCGTCACTTCGTTATTGGCGGGCGAACCAGTGGTGTTAAAGCCGGAAATGCGTAAATTCGGATAATCGCGCCTCATTCACTGTTTTCGGAGTCTTTATATGAGCAAGACCATTATCATAGACCCAGTGACCCGTATCGAAGGCCACGCCAAAATCACCGTCCAACTCGACGACGACGGGCATGTGGCCGACGCACGGTTTCACGTTGTAGAATTCCGCGGCTTCGAGAAATTCTGTGAAGGCCGCAGTTTTTGGGAGATGCCCGGGATCACGGCGCGCATCTGTGGCATCTGCCCCGTCAGCCACCTGATGGCGTCGGCCAAGGCCGGCGACGCGATTCTCGGCGTGGCAATCCCGCCGACGGCGGCCAAGTTGCGCCGGCTGATGAATTGGGCGCAGTTGGTGCAGAGCCATGCGCTCAGCTTCTTCCACCTGAGCGGACCCGATTTGCTGATGGGCATGGACAGCGACCCAGCCAAACGCAATGTAATGGGGCTGATCGAAAAATATCCCGACGTGGCGCGCAACGGCATCCGCCTGCGCCGCTTTGGGCAGAAGGTGATCAGCCTGTTGGGTGGCCAGAGCATCCACCCCTCATGGACCGTGCCGGGCGGCGTGCGTGAGCCGCTCAGCGATGAGAACCGCAGCGTCATCCGGCGCATGTTGCCTGAAGCGCTCGACATCACCGGGCTGGCGCTGGACATGCTCAAGGATGCATTGGGCGACTATCGCGATGAAGAGACCATGTACGGCAACTTCCCCAGCTTGTTCATGGGCCTCGTCACGCCCGAAGGCGGGTTGGAACACTACGACGGCATGTTGCGCATGGTGGACAGCGACGGCAACGTGCTCGAACCGGGCATTGCACCGGCGCGCTACCGCGAGATCATCGGCGAAGCGGTCGAACCGTGGACCTATCTCAAGTTCCCGTTCTACAAACCGTTGGCGTTGCGCGGCCGTGGCGGCGGCGAACTGCCGCCCGATTACTACCAGGCCGGCATGTACCGGGTGGGCCCGCTGGCACGGCTCAACATCTGCGATTTTGCGGGCACGCCGCGCGCCGACGCCGAGCTGCGCGAATTCCGCCGCATGGCGCCACGCGGCAAGCTGGTCACCAACAGTTTCCACTATCACTATGCACGGCTGATCGAGATCATGTTCTGTCTGGAGCGCATCGCCGAGACGGTCGAAGACCCGTCGATCACGAATGATCGCGTGCGCAGCCACGCTGCGGTGAACAGCCTGGTCGGCATCGGCGTAAGCGAGGCGCCGCGCGGCACGCTCTTCCACGAGTACCATGTCAACGAGGACGGCATCCTTCAGCGGGTGAATCTGGTCGTCGCCACCGGCAACAACAACCTGGCGATGAACCGCACGGTGAAACAGATTGCCCAGTTCCACATCAACGGCCACAAGATCGACGAAGGTGTCCTCAATCGCATCGAGCACGGCATTCGGTTGTACGACCCCTGCCTGAGTTGCTCGACGCATGCTGTCGGCCATATGCCGATGATTCTGGAGTTGGTCGGGCCGGACGGCGAGTTGCTGGATCGCTGTGTGCGCGACGCTTAATGCGGCAAAACGGAATGATCATCGGCATCGGCAACACGTTGCGCCGTGACGATGGTGTTGGCCCGCTCCTGGCGGAGCGGCTGGCTGCGCTGCTCGTGGCGCGCGGCATGCCGGTCCAATGGCTGGCCACGCAGCAACTGACGCCGGATTTGGCCGAAGTCATCGCTGAAGCCGCGCCAGTCGCCCTCTGCTTTGTAGACGCCGCCGCCGGCGGCGCGGCGGTGACGATTACGCCGGTGGTGTGCAGTGTAGACTCTGCCACCACCGGCAGTCATACCCTCGGGCCGTCGCTGCTGCTTTATCTGGCGCGGCAACTCTATGGCTGGTCCGGCCCGGCCTGGCTGGTGCAGGCGCCGGCCTCCGACTTCGCGCACGGCGAAGGCTTCAGCCCTACCACGCAACAAGTGCTCGACCAAGCCGGCGCCCTTGCCGACCAGCTCAATACCCTGATGGCAACAGGCTAGTACACGTGGGCGCCAGTGGGGCGATTTGGCAAATCGCCCTACAAGCGGTTGGCCCATTTGTGCCTGGCTGGTCTAGAGGCGGTTCGGGTCCAGCATGCGCTCCAGGGGCACCCCTGCCTGCTGCAAGCCTTCCAGCGCATAGCGACGCAAGACACGTGACACGGGCACCTGCGCTCCCGGCTTGACCTTGGCTTGCACCCGCACACAAACCGCCCAGGCGTTCAACTGGTTCCAACCCAGAATCTCCGGGGGGCCGATTAGGTCAGCGCTTATGGCAGGATCGAGGGCAGCCTTGGCCATCGCCTTCTCCAGCGCGCCAACGGCTTTGGCGACATCGGCGTCAAACGCCAGGTTGATCTCGATCTGGGCACGCGACCACTCGCGCGTGGTATTGCCAATCACGCGGATGTCACCGTTGGGGATGACCTACAACGTCCCGTCACTGCTGCGCACATTCGTGCGACGCAGCGTGACCAGCTCAACGGACCCTTCGACAGCGTCGGCCCTGATCCAGTCACCCACCCGAAACTGATCTTCGACCAAGATCAACAGCCCTCCAATATAGTCCTTGATCAACGACTGTGCCCCCAGCGAGATGGCAATACCGGCGATACCAGCGGCGGCCAGCACCGGGCCAATATTGATGCCTGGCGTGGTCAGGCCGCTCAGTACCGCGATGACCAGAATAATCCCATTGACCGTGTTCTTGGTGCTGCTGATCAACGTATGCAAGCGTGCCTGGCGTTCGGCGGTCACATTAGGGCCGGTCATGCGCCGGGCCGCCTCGACCGCCAACCGATTGGTGAGACGCAAGGCGAGCAAGGTCGCCACCACAATCAGCAACAGCAGGATTACCATCTTGAAAAACGCACCCGCCACGGGAAGTTGCTCGAATAGATCTGGCATCGGTGATTCCTCTAGCCGCTTGCGGCACGATCAAGTGAGTCAACCTTGCTCACGGTTACGATAGTGACAATTGCCCGTTTGTGCAGTTGCGAACTATCTGGATTGTAATATAAACTACGGGCGCTCTGATAAAGATGATGGGTGTACAAAGCAATTCGAGGCTTTGATGAGTATCGGTTCTACCATGCAGCCGCATAAACCACAGCATCCGGGATGGCAGGCTAACCTGCGCCGCCCGGCGATTTTGTGGTCAGCATTGTTTCTCATCCCCGTGATTGCGGTGATCGCCTTTGCGGTGTTGCAGCCGGTCAAGGTGCGCCCGCGCATTGGGCTAGCGCCGGGCTTTGTCTTTACCGACCAAAACGGCAACCCATTGACGAGCGAGGATCTGCGCGGCAAATTTGCCTTTTATAACTTTACCTACACCGGGTGCACGGCGCCCTGCGCGCAGACGACGGCAACCATGCGCAAGGTACAGGAGATGGCGAGCCAGATCGACACCGGCGGCATCCCGCTGGAACTGGTGACGATTTCGTTTGACCCAGCGCATGACACACCGGACATCCTGCGTGCCTATGCGAATCAGGTTGGGGCCGACACCTCGCTTTGGCACTTTGTCACCGGCACAGCCGACCGCCTCAAGGATGTGATTGGCCGCGGCTATAGCGTCTATTATGCACCGGACGCCGGCGGCGGCTTTACCTTTGACCCGGCCTTTGTGCTGGTCGACGGCAATGGCATCATGCGTGCCAAGTATGAGACCGCCACACCAGATCTGGGCGCCATTACGCGCGATATCAAGTTGGTCGTGGACGAAGTGCAAAATAGCACGGGCGCCGGCAAATTAGTTTATGAAGCAGCGCATCTCTTTCTCTGCTATCCCACGCAGTGACCGAAAGGACTGGGCCAATTGAGCGTCGGAACAACCGGCAAACCGCTGGGGACGACTTCCGCCAACCGGCAACGGGGCCGGCTCGTGCAATGGGTGCTTTTTGCTTGCGTAGCGGCAGGGCTGGGCATCGGCGCCTATCTGGTGTGGGGACCCCGATCCACGGCGCCGGAATATGGCGTCGTGATCGATTCACCCACGCCTGCCGAAAATTTCACACTGGACGCGACGACCGGCAAGCCGGTCGCGCTTGCCGATTTTCGGGGTAAGCCGGTACTGCTCTATTTTGGCTACACCACCTGTCCTGATGTTTGCCCGACCACGTTGGCGGATCTCAAGGCAGCGATGAAACAGTTGGGTGACCGCCAGGATAAAGTGCAGGTTCTCTTTGTGACCGTCGATCCGGAGCGGGACACGGTCAGTCGCATGGCCGCATACCTGAAGTATTTCGATCCGGCTTTTATTGGCCTGACCGGTCCTTTGGCTCAGATTGAGACGATTGCCAGTCATTTTGGGGTCATTTTTATCAAACACGAGGCCGCCACGGCTGCCGATTATCTGGTCGACCACACGAGCGCCGTGTTGGCGATCGACAGCGACGGCTTTGTCCGCTTTATGTTTCCCTACGGCGCCACCGGTGAACAAATGGCGACCGACATCAACAAGCTAATCCAGTAAACCAACCCACCCTATCATCGGCACTTTTTTTTTCACACCAGGGAGAGCTACCCAACTCATGAAGAAAGAACCAGACACCCCAATGGGCACCGTGGTCTTGATTACCATCTTTGGGATCATGACCTTGGCGCTTTGGTTTAACGCCTATTTCATCGTGCTGTCGAGAGGAGCAAACTGATGAGTGATCAGGCTCATGGCCCGGAAGACGGGGCCACCCCTGCCGAGGAACACGGTGGGGACAATGGTGTACACGTCGAAAAATGGGAAGGCATTTGGATGCGGATTTCCGTGGTAATTGTCGTCGTGTTCATTCTGGCGATCGTCATTTCTACCACGGCTTTTGGCATCGGCGTTCCCGGTGTTGGCGGGCGCATCAACCCCAACACGCTGAGCGATCCCGGCAACCCCTTTGAGAAACCAGGCATCCGCGAGCTGGCGCCAGGCAAATACGAGGTCTACATGGTGGCACAGACTTGGAACTTCATGCCTGAGAAAATCGAAGTGCCGGTGAACTCACAAGTGACGTTCTACCTGACCGCACGCGATGTGATCCACGGCTTCAAGCTCGCCGGCACAAACGTCAACATGATGGCGCTTCCCGGCCAGATTTCGACACTGTCGGCAACGTTCGACAAGCCTGGCGTCTATAACTACATCTGCCACGAGTACTGCGGCTATGTGGCCGGCGCCCCGATCGGCCACCATACCATGTACGGCCAATTGACGGTGCTGCCTACGCACGCCCTGACGACGACCGCCACGACGAACTAAAAGGAGCAAGCCCAACTATGTCTGTTCAGGCACTTCCCGCGGCGGGGATCACTACACGGCCAAACCAGATCCCGCTGACCGCACAGCATTTGAAATTTGTTGACCGCATCGCCGGTATCAATATCACCGTTTCCATTCTCGCTCTCTCCGTCGGCGCGCTTTTTGGCGTCTTCCAGGGACTCGAGCACGCTAAAGTATTCGATATCTACCCCTTCTTGCAGCCAGCGATCAAGACCTACTACCAGGGGTTAACCCTACATGGCGCGCTCAATGCCGTGATGTGGACGACCTTCTTCATCTGTGGCTTCTTCACCTTCGCCTTTGTGCGCAGCTTCAATCGCCCGCTGCGCTACCCGTGGATGAGCGTGGTCGCCGTCGTCTTGATGATCATTGGCCTGCTCACAGCGGCCGTCCCGATCCTGACCAACAACGCCTCGGTGCTTTACACCTTCTACCCGCCGATGATGGCGGCCTGGGGCTTCTATCTGGGCCTGACGTTGCTCGTGGTCGGTTCGTGGTTTGTGGGGTTCAGCTTCTATTTCACCTACTGGGCGTGGCGCAAAGAAAACCCAGACACGCGCTCGCCGTTCATCGCCTTGTCCATCACGATCACAATGGTGATGTGGCAGCTTGCGACGCTTGGCGTGGCGGCCGAAATCTTGTTCCAGTTGCTGCCGCTGTCGCTTGGCCTTATCGGGGGCACCGACGTGCTGCTTGACCGCACCCTGTTCTGGTGGTTCGGCCATCCCCTGGTCTACTTCTGGCTGCTGCCCGCCTACGTCTCCTGGTACGGCATGCTGCCGGCGCAGACCAATGGCAAGATGTTTAGCGAACCGCTGGCGCGCCTGGTGTTCTGGCTCTTCTTGATCTTTAGCGTGCCAGTAGGCTTCCACCACCAATTCACCGACCCCGGCATCCCACAAGTCTGGAAGTTCATCCACATGTTGCTGACGATGGGCGTTGGTTTCCCCAGCATGATCACGGCCTTCACCGTGGTCGCCTCGCTCGAAATCGGCGCCCGTGTGCGCGGGGGCAAGGGCTACTTGCGCTGGATCGGCCGCCTGAACTGGGGTGACCCTTCCTACGCGGCACAAAACCTGGCCATGATCCTGTTTATCTTTGGCGGCATTGGCGGTCTGATCAATGCCTCCTACAGCGTCAACATGGCCCTGCATAACACCATGTGGGTCCCGGGCCATTTCCACCTCACCGTGGGCTCAGCCACGACGCTCAGTTTCATGGGAATTTCTTATTGGCTGGTGCCCAAATTGACAGGTCACAAGCTCTTTACCAAATGGCTGGCGCTCGCCCAAGCCTGGACCTGGTTCTTTGGCATGCTCTTCTTCAGCAACGCTTACCACACCCTGGGTCTGCTCTTCAACGTGCCGCGGCGCACCATGCTTGGCCAGGCGCCTTACTACAGCACGCAGTGGAACCCGCAAATGATGGAGTCGGTGCTTGGCCTCGCACTGCTCTCGATCAGCGCCACGCTCTTCTTCGCCATCATGCTGTTTACGCTGATCGTCCCGCGCAAACTGGACAAGCCGATCGAGATGCCGGTGGCGCAGCCGCTCGACCCGAAGCCAGCGCCCAAGTGGCTCGACACCTGGTGGCCGTGGCTCAACGGCGCCATCGCCTTGATCCTCCTCTCCTACGGGCCAATGCTCTATCGGTTGATCACGGAGGCGGAATTCTGGTCAAAAGGCATCAGAGTCTGGTAACCCCGTTACCCATCGCCCAAAAGTGCTCGGCCTTTCTGGCCGGGCACTTTTTTTATCGCCATCCGCGCTACGCTACAATGGACGGAGTTACGCTTGGGTGCACACCCTGCGACCATCGGCGTATCTTTTCCGCCAGACAGGACGTTGATCAACATGGCAGAACCATCGCTCGACGAGTTCGACAGCATAAAACAAGTTGTACAGGTCCTGCGCGACCAGATCGGCCAGGTCATCGTCGGCAAAGCCGGCGCCGTAGAATTGATGGTGGTGGCTCTCTTCTGCGAGGGCCACGTCCTGCTCGAAGATGTCCCGGGCATCGGCAAGACGACGTTGGCCAAGACATTGGCCAGGTCGCTGGGCTGTTCGTTCCGGCGCATCCAGTTCACACCGGACGTGCTGCCTTCCGACATCACCGGCGTCAACGTCTTCAACCAAAAAACCGGCGAATTCGAATACCGCACTGGCCCGATCCACGCCCAGATCGTGTTGGCGGATGAGATCAACCGTGCTGGCCCGCGCACGCAGTCGGCGCTGCTGGAAGCAATGGAAGAACGCCAGGTCACCGTGGACGGTGAAACCCGCGCCCTGCCCTACCCATTTCTTGTGCTGGCGACGCAAAATCCCGTGGAGTTGGAGGGGACATTCCCGCTGCCGGAAGCACAACTCGATCGGTTTCTGTTGCGCGTGGCGATTGGCTATCCAGACCGGGAGGAAGAACGGGCCATTTTGCACCGTTTTCGGACAGGCAACCCATTGGCAGATCTGCAGCCGTTGTTGTCGACCGACGCGATTCACGCCGCCAACCAACTCTGCCGCCAGGTCTTCGTGCATACGGCAATCGAGGACTATCTGCTGGACCTGGTGCGCGCCTCGCGGTCATCACCAGCCATTGAGTTGGGCGTCAGCCCGCGTGGGACGATGGCGCTCTATCGCGCCAGCCAGGCGCTGGCGCTGGTGCGCGGACGCAGCTTCGTGCTGCCGGACGACGTCAAGCAGTTGGCAATACCCGTGCTGACACACCGCCTGATCCTGGCATCCGACGCCCGCCTGCGCGGCCAATCGGCCGTGGCCGCGGTCGGAAAACTCATAGAAGCGACGCCGGTGCCGGTGGAAGAACGCTGGAGCCAAAGCCAACAGCGGTGAGGCTGTCTTTTCATGGGCAAATTCTGGTGGCCGTTGACGATTGGCCTGGCCGTTGTCAGCATCCTGCTTCGCCAAAACCTGCTGTTTCTGCTCAGCCTGCTGCTGGCACTGATGGGCGGCGCTTCGCTGTTGTGGGCGCGCGTGTGCCTGTCCGGCGTGACCTATCAGCGCCGCTTTGGCAGCGCGCGACTCTTCTACGGCGAAGAAACCGATCTTTTTATCGAGGTGGTCAACGCCAAACCGTTGCCGCTGGCCTGGCTACGCGCCGAGGACGAATTCCCCGCCGCGCTGGCCGTGACGCCGGCGCGCCTGGTCGCTACCCATCAACCGACCCGCAAGCGGCTGGTCAATTTATTGACATTGCGTTGGTATGAGCGGGTCACGCGTCACTATCGCGTGCGCGGCGTGCGCCGCGGCGCCTGGGCCTTTGGCCCGGTGGAGTTATCGTCAGGTGACATCTTTGGCTTTGTCGTGCGCCGGGAGGTGACACCCGGCGCCGACATGCTGGTGGTCTATCCGCGCATCGTCGCGCTAACCGCCCTCGGGCTACCGGCGCGACGACCTTTTGGGGACTTCAGCACGCCGCGGCGCTTGAGTGAGGATCCGTTGCGCCTGAATGGCGCACGCGCCTATGCACCGGGCGACAGTATGCGCCATATCCACTGGAAGGCCACGGCGCGCCGGCAGGAACTACAGACCAAGCAATTTGACCCGTCGGCGTCGCACCCGCTGGCCATCTTTCTAAACGTAAACACCTTTGAACGGCTGTGGGAAGGCATTGACACGGCGTTACAAGAATACGCCATCACGACGGCAGCGTCGGTGGCACGCTGGGCGTGGGACAGCCGGCATCCCGTCGGGTTGTACGCCAATACCGTGATGCAGCCCGGCGCGCAGCCCATTGCGATCCGGCCAGGCAGCCATCCCGACCAGTTGCTCCACATCCTGGATGCGCTGGCGCGCGCCGTGGACTATGGGCGCTGGCCGATCGAAAGCACGCTGCAGCGTGAAGCAAACCGCCTGCCCTACGGCGCCACCCTCATCGTAATCACGGCGGTGTTGGGTGATTCGTTGGCGCGCACTTTGCTGGACTTGCGTGGGCGCGCCTACGGCGTGGCACTCATCACGCTGGGCCAGGCCGGCGCGGCCCGGCGCATTCCAGGCGTCCAACACTATCATATTGGCGGAGAAAAGGAGTGGCATGAACTCGCTGCGTTGGCGCTGGTTTGACGACGGACTGCTGCCTCTGCTGGTCGTTGCGTTGCGCGTCTGTTGGCTGTGGCCATGGCTGACCTTGCTGCAGCGGTGGCTGGCGCCATCGGCGCCGGGCACCCTTGTTCCCCTCTGGGCGCTGTGCGCGCTCATGATGGGGGGAACGCTGGCGGCGCGCGCGGCGATGGCACGGACCGGCACGCTGGCGCAGGCGCGCCGATGGGTCAGCGGCGGGGGGCTGGCGGCGGTGGGCGCTTTGATCTGGTGGCAGTACGGCCGGCCGGCGTACGCGCCGTGGGATTGGGGCTGGATCGTGGCCGTCGCCAATTCACTGTCGAATTGGGGGACTGAGGTGCCGGCTGCGCTGCTCACGGTGGCGATCGCCGCCGGCGCATGGCTGCGCGGCGTCCTGGACGCCCGGCGCGCCTTGAGCTATGAGGATGTGCAGGCGGCGTTTGTGACCGGCTGTGTTGCCTTTGCCGTGATGTTGCTCGTAGCGCCGCTGGACAGTGGCGGCCTGGCGCCCAACGTGGCCTGGTGGCTGATGGCGTTTTTTGCCATCAGCATGGCAGCACTGGCGCTCGCCAGTCTCGAACTTTCGCTCCTCACGGGCCGCGCCGAGAAAGAGACAAAAGTCCGTCTCAACCGCTACTGGTTGGTCAGCGTGCTTTCCGTGATCGCCGTGTTGTTGGCCATCGGCCTGCTGATCAGCGCTGTGGTGGCGCCCGAAACGATCCTTGGCTTGCTCGGCTGGACGCATATCTTGTTGGATCTGCTGTGGTCGGTGGTCGGTCTCGTGCTGTATGCCGTCGCCTATATCCTCTTTTTCTTGTTGGATCCCCTGATTGGATGGCTGCGCGAACGGATGGCCGGTCTACCACCGCCACAGCCAATCGAGTCGATGGATTTCCAGCGTCAGATCGAGGAGATGGCGCGCCAGCCGGCCGCGGCGATGCCACCCTACCTGTCCGAGTCACTGCGATGGCTGACGATCATCGGCATCCTAGCCGTGATCGGCCTGCTCTTTGCGCTGGCATTGCGCTACTTCCGTGATGGCAAAGACGAGGCAGTCGACGAGACGCGCGAGTCGGTCTTCTCGAGCGCGATGGTAGGCGCACAACTGGCGGCCGCACTTGCCCGTTGGCGGCAGCGCTTCCGGCGTACATCCGCGGGGGATGCCGATCCATTTCTGCCATTGGCCCAAGAAGAAGAGAATCGGCGCCAAATCCGCCGGGTATACCAGGCATTGCTGGCGACGGCGCAGGCGATGGGGCAGCCGCGCCCCCCGGCGCAGACACCGGCTGAGTATGCGGCTAGGCTTGGCGGCGCGGCGACGATGCGCTCGGCGCCGCTGGAAACCATCACGGCCGCATACAATCAGGCCCGTTATGACACCCACGCGCCATCGGCAGAACAAGCCCAACAAGCACAAAACGCCTGGTCAACGCTGGAGCGTGAACTCGTGGCGCCCCCACCACTAGCCACTTGACCAGTACACAAACTGCTAGCTTGACCAGTTACCATTCTCCCCACTCGCAGGACGCATGTGTGGGGTGTTTCGTCTACACTGTTTCCGTACTTGCTGACCAAAAGCAAAGCGCGCGCTTGCGCGCCAAAACGGACCGCTCATAAAATATGATTTTTCGAAGGAGCAAACTGCCATGACTGCGTTGGCTGCCGAACCAACCAAACAGGCTAAGACCGGTGACAAGGTCTGGGTCTATCTCTTCAACGAACTGGACAAAGTCGAAACCACCGCCAAGACCAAGGACTGGGACGATGTACGCTCATTGCTGGGCGGCAAGGGCGCCAATCTCTTTGAGATGACGCGCCTGGGTCTACCGGTGCCTCCGGGTTTTACCGTCACCACCGAAGCCTGCAACGGCTATCTGGCCGCCGACCACGAGTTCCCGACCCACATGTGGGATCAGGAAGTGGCCGCCATGCACGCCGTGGAGAAGACCGTCGGCAAGGGTTTTGGCGATCCCAAGAACCCGCTGTTCGTCTCCTGCCGGTCGGGCGCCAAGTTCTCGATGCCCGGCATGATGGACACCGTGCTCAACATTGGTCTGAACGACGAGACGGCCAAGGGCATGATCGAACTGACCGGCGACCCCCGCTTTGTCTATGACTCCTATCGCCGTCTGATCCAGATGTTTGGCTCCGTCGTGATGGGCGTGGCTGACGAACCCTTTGAAGAAGTCATTTCCGATCAGAAAAAGAAAAAGGGCATCAAGCACGATGTCGACCTGAGCGCCGAAGATTGGCAGTACATCATCGAACGCTTCAAGGCACTGGTCAAGGCCTACAAAGGCATCGACTTCCCGCAGGACCCGTACAAGCAGCTCGAACTGGCCACGCGCGCCGTCTTCAATAGTTGGTTCGGCAAGCGCGCCATCGACTACCGCAACGCCACCAACATCCGCCACGACCTGGGCACCGCCGTCAGCATCGTGACGATGGTCTTTGGCAACATGGGCGACGACTCCGCAACCGGTGTGGCGTTTACACGCAACCCTGTCGACGGCGTCTCCGAACTCTATGGCGACTACCTGATCAACGCCCAGGGCGAAGACGTGGTGGCCGGCATTCGCAACACGCTTCCCATCGCCCAACTCCAGCAGGACATGCCGGAAGCCTTTGCAGAATTCATGGAGATTGTCACCAAGCTCGAGAACCACTTCCGCGATATGCAGGATGTGGAGTTCACCATCGAGCACAAGAAATTGTGGATGCTCCAGACGCGCAACGGCAAGCGCACGGCGCGCGCCGCCATCAAGATGGCAGTGGACATGAACAATGAAGGCCTCATCACCAAGGAAGAGGCCATCATGCGCGTCACACCCGAACAGGTCGACCAGCTTCTGCACCCGCAATTCTCGGCGGAGATCAAGCAGAAAGCCCGCAAAGATGGCAAGCTTCTCGTGAGCAAGGCCGTCAACGCCAGCCCAGGCGCCGCCGTGGGCATGGCTGTCTTTGATGCCGACACCGCCGCCGAATGGGGCAAGGCCGGTAAGGCCGTCATCATGGTGCGCCCCGAGACCAAGCCGGACGACGTGCACGGCATGATCGCCGCCAAAGGCATTCTCACCAGCCGCGGCGGCGCTACCAGCCACGCCGCTGTGGTCGCTCGCCAGTTTGGCACGCCGGCTGTCTGCGGCGCCGAAGAGATGGAAATCAGCGTCGAGCAACGCATCTTCAGCGTCCACACGGACGACAAGATCGTCGAAGTGCACGAAGGCGACTGGATCAGCATGGACGGCGGCACCGGCGAAGTCTTCCTGGGCCAACTCGCCACACAGGATCCGGACTTCGAAAATGAAGCCGAGTTGAACACGCTGCTCAAGTGGGCCGATGGCATCCGCCACCTGGGTGTGTGGGCCAACGCCGACTACCCGAAGGACGCCGAACGCGCGCGTCGCTATGGCGCTGAGGGCGTGGGGCTGTGCCGCACCGAGCACATGTTCTTCGAAGAAGAGCGCCTGCCCATCGTGCAGGAGATGATCATGGCACAGGGCAAGGCACGCCGCCTCTCTGCCCTCGACCGCCTGCTGCCGATGCAGCGTATGGATTTCGAAGGCATCTTCCGCGCCATGAACGGGCTCCCGGTCATCATCCGCCTGTTGGATCCGCCGCTGCACGAGTTCCTGCCTTCATACCAGGATCTGGTCGCCGATTTGGCCGACCTCAAGGTGCGCTTGCAGCACTTCCACACGCTGAGCGAGATCGACCAGGCGCTGCAACAGGTGCGCGCCAAGGAAGATATCCTCATGCGCGTCAAGACGCTGAGCGAGTCCAACCCGATGTTGGGCCTGCGTGGTGACCGCCTGAGTATCGTGATGCCGGAGATTACCGAGATGCAGGTGCGCGCCATTCTGGAAGCGGCCATTCACGTCAAGCGCGACGGCATCGATGTCCATCCCGAGATCATGGTGCCGCTGGCCGGCCACGTCAACGAACTCAAGTTCATCAAGGAGATCGTGGACCGCATCGCCGAGGAAGTCTTCACTGAGAATGGGCTGACCGTGGACTTCAAGTATGGATCCATGGTGGAAGTGCCGCGTGCCGCGCTGACCGCCGACGAACTGGCCGAGGTTGCCGAGTTCTACAGCTTTGGCACCAACGACCTGACGCAGACGACCTTTGGCATGAGCCGCGACGACGCCGAATCCAAGTTCCTGATCGAGTACACCGAGAAGGAAATCCTGCCCACCAACCCCTTCCAGCAGTTGGATCGCGGCGGCGTTGGCAAGTTGATCAAGATGACCGTCGAACTCGGTCGCCAGACCCGCCCGGACATGCACATGGGCATCTGCGGCGAGCACGGCGGCGACCCGAACAGCATCGAATTCTGCCACATGGTCGGCTTGAACTATGTGAGCTGCAGCCCCTATCGCGTGCCGATCGCCCGGCTCGCCGCTGCCCAGGCCGCAGTCAAGCACCCGTAAGTGGTTTCTAGTTTCCTCCTTGTGAACGGGCACGCCTGCGGGCGTGCCCGTTCCGCGTCCCTTGTGCGCTACGCCGGCCGGCCTTGGCGCTCAAAAATCCGCTGCATGGTCTCAAGAATCGCCATTGCCTGCGCAAAGTCGGCGCCGCGGCCGGCGTTGCCCAGCGCTGCCATCGCTTTGGCGCCGCTGGCTGCGGACGCGATGGCGGAGTCCAGGCATATGGCAAGCGCAGCGTAGACCGCGGGCGTAACGTCCGGTGAGATGGTGACGCCAATCATGCTTCAAGCCTTTTTCGTATTACAATGTGGCCAGCACAGCGCTGCGCCACTGGCTTTCCTGGTTTTGCGCCAGGGCCGAAAGAGAGACGATGTCCCAGTTTTCATCGCAGTCCGCCACCCTGATCTACAGCCACCGCGCCGGTTCACCGCGGGATAGCGTGGCGCGCCTCGAAAGAGTGCGCGCCCTGCTGCGTGACGCCGACCTTCAACCGGAGGTCGTCCTCACGCACACGGCCGCCGAGGTCACCGCCGCCGCCGCCACAGCCGTGCGGAACGGCGCCGACCTGGTGATTACCTGCGGCGGCGACGGCACCATCGAGAGCGCGGCCAATGCGTTGGTGAACACCACGGTGCCGCTGGGCATTCTCCCTGCCGGCACGCGCAACAACATCGCACGCAGCCTGGGCATCCCGCTTAACCTGGCCAAAGCTGTGACCCTTCTGCGCAGCGGCGAAGAGCGGGCCATCAGCGCCGGTCTGGCGCGTTGTGGCGGCCAGGAACGATGGTTCTTGGAAACCTTCACCGTGGGGCTCTTTTCCGCGCTCTTTCCCCATGCCGACGCCATCCAGAAAGGCGATCTACGGCGCGTGGGCGATCTGTTTATGACCTTTATCAACGCCCCGACTGCCAAGATACACCTAAGCATCGATGACGGTGCCGAGACCATCGAAGCATCGGCACAGGCAGTGCTTGGCGTCAACATGCCGCTGATCGCAGCCAACTGGCAGATGGCCGGCGGCATCACCCTCGACGACGAACACCTGGACATCTTCATCTACGATCGGCTGGACAAGTTCGATTTCCTGGCCTACGGCTTCGACGTGGTGACCGGCATCCCCGAAGACCCAGACATCCGCCGCGTGCGCGCCCACACGGTCACCGTCCACACCGAACCGGCCCTGACGGTGATGGCCGACGGCTTTCCCTTGGGCGAAGGCGCCGTGGATGTGCGCCTGGCGCCGGCCAGCCTGCGGGTCATCACACCCAGTGCGCCACCCCTGCCTGCTCCTTGATCACGATATTTTGCAGGAAGTGCACGGCTTTTTCGAAACCCTCACGACCGGACATCAGGCCGTCTTCGTGCTCGATGGAGAGCGCGCCGTCGTAGCCCACCAACCGCAGGTCACTCACCATGTTGCTCCACACCTCGGCGCCATGCCCATAGCCCACGGTACGGAAGATCCAACTGCGTTTGGCGAAGTCGCCGTACGGAGTCATATCGAGCACGCCGTTCAGGCCGCCGTTGATCGGGTCGATTTTGGTGTCCTTGGCATGAAAATGGTAGATAGCATCGCCCAGGGTGCGAATGGCCAGGGTGAGATCCACGCCTTGCCAGAAGAGATGACTTGGGTCAAAATTGGCGCCAATCGTGGGACCGACGGCTTCACGCAGCCGCAGCAAGGTGCCTGGATTGTAGACGCAGAAACCTGGATGCATCTCGATGGCGAGCCGCACCCCGCGGTCGGCGGCGAACTTGGCCGTCTTCTCCCAGTAGGGCAGCATCACCTCGTTCCACTGCCACTCCAGCGTGGTGCTGAAATCGGTCGGCCACGGACAGGTAACCCAGTTTGGGGTAAGATCGCCGGGGCCACCGCCTGGACAACCCGAAAACGTCACCACCGTATCGACCCCCACTTTTTCCGCCAGCAGAATCGCATTGGTGACGTAGGCCTGGTGGGACTTGCCGATCTCCGGGTTTGGGTGCAGCGGGTTGGCATGCGCGCTCAGCGCACTGATGGTCAGACCACGGCTTGCCACTGCTTCCTTGAAGGCGACGGTAGCGGCCGCATCATCAAGAAGTTGGACCGGCTTGCAATGCGCATCCCCCACATAACCACCACAACCGATCTCGACGGCCTCGACACCGACCGACTGAATATAGTCCAGCGCGTCCTCGAACTTCATCCGGCTAAAAAGCACGGCAAATACACCGACCTTCATTGCTAATCTCCCCTCAATAGCGAGCGAGACGACGTCTCACCCATGAATGGCAAACGGAGTTCTGGAATAAAGACTACAAAGAGTATAATGGTCAACACGAACCTATCAAAGAGCAGGATTGCCTCGACGGGCGATCTTGTCAACAGAATCAACAAGCGTGGCAAATCCATGACTCAACCGATCACCGCTGTACTCGCCGGTTGCGGCGGCATCAGCCGCACCTGGCTCGACGCCATTCGCGACATCCCTGACCTGCACATGGTGGGCTTTGTCGACCTCTATGAAGCAACAGCCCGCGAGCGCGCCGCACAATACGGGTGGAGCGCGGCCGCGATTGGCACGGATCTAGCGCAGATGCTGGAGCAGACCCACCCCGACGTCGTTTTTGACTGCACCGTGCCGGAGGCCCATGTGCAGGTCACCCTGACCGCGCTGGCGCATGGCTGTCACGTCCTGGGCGAGAAACCACTGGCCGACACGATCGACAATGCCCGGCGCATGATTGCGGCCGCGCAAACAGCGGGAAAAACCTACGCCGTGATCCAGAACCGGCGCTACGACCCCAACATTCGCCGCCTCTGCGCGTTCCTGGCCGCGGGCGTGATTGGCCCGGTAACGACCGTCAACAGCGACTTCTATATCGGCGCCCACTTCGGCGGCTTCCGCGACCATATGGAGCACGTGCTGCTGCTGGACATGGCCATCCATACCTTCGACGCCGCGCGCTTGATCTCCGGCGCGGATCCATTGGCCGTCTACTGTCGCGAGTGGAATCCTGAGGGATCCTGGTATGACCACGACGCCTCCGCCGTGGCCGTGTTCGAGATGAGTGGCGGCGTGGCTTTCACCTACCGCGGCAGTTGGTGCAGTGAAGGGCTGAATACTACCTGGGAAAGCGACTGGCGCATCGTGGGTACACGCGGCAGCGTGCGGTGGGACGGCGCCACCGGGTTCCAGGCGCAGGTCGTCGCCGAAACGGGAGGATTCTTCTCCACCTGGCGCGACGTGGAGGTGCCCATCGTCGACCCCGGCGACAAGGTCGGCGGGCACGGCGGCGTGATTCGCGAGTTTGTGCGCAGCATACAGACCGGGACCCCGCCCGAGACAATCTGCAGCGACAACGTCAAGAGCCTGGCGATGGTCTTTGGCGCAATCGAAAGCGCCGAGCGCGGCGCACGCATCGAGATCGCAGCCTAACGTGCCGACAGAGACAATGTCTAACAATTTGGCCTATTGATGTTTGCAAGCACCCGAGAGATGTTGGCGCGCTTTCTGCTCAGCCCGTGCGCGCTGCAACTTGAGCACATCTATCGTCGGGTTACGCGCTTGCTCGGCACGCATTTGCTCGCCCCAGGCGATCCAATTGGCCACATACCGGTCGACAGCCACCTGGTTCCGATAGTAGTAGAGCAGCACGGCGTAAATTTCGTCCGGCGTCAGCGATGGAAAACGTGCGGCCAGTTCATCAGGCGCCAATCCATTGTGAACATGCTCGTACACGACATGCTCGAGCCAAACGCGATGCCCTTGAATACGAATCTCGCGCGGGTCGGCAAAATCGAGATACTCCTCCAACTCGCGCGGCGGCGTAACCGCGTAGCTCACTTCGACCGTCTCGGCCACAACCCGCAGCGGCTCTGCCCTCACGCGATCCAGAGCTTGAGCAGGATCTGCCTGGTTCAGTGCTGCCGCCAACAGTCGACCAAGGACCACCGGTTGCTGTTGCCCAAGTTCCACAATCGCATCTTTGATCAGTTGCTTCAACCTTTGATCGTCGTTACTCATCGTCGCCACCATCTCATCACTGCGTCACGCCCCTCGGCCTACAGTGCATCATAGCATATTCAAAAGAATCATCTCAATCATGCGATCCGATGCCAATCGCCGCGCGAAGTGTGTGGCCGCCCGAAGCATGGATGGAGCGTCTAGCCCTCCCCACCGTCGATTGTCAAAAACCCCCTCACCCCTGGTAGAATTGGAAACTAAATCCGTCCACCAACTGCCCTTGTTATGGCATGTTGCCCTGGACTTTCGCCGATCTATCCAAATTTATACCCTACATAAGGCGAGCGCCGAATGACAACGAACCACGCAACCAACCCAATGCTGCCGATGCTTCTTGCCGGCGGCCAGCCAAGCTGGAAGATGCCGCAATTGATTGGCCTCAACAAGCTGCCGCCCCACGCCACGATGATCCCCTTCCCGACCGCCGCGGCGGCGCTCAACCAGCCGCGCGAGGCGTCGCCCTGGTTTCTCAGCCTGAATGGAACCTGGGACTTCAAGATCAAGCCACGGCCGGAAGCGGTCAGCGCTGAAGATACGCAAGACGGCGGTTGGTCGGCGGTCGCGGTCCCCGGTAACTGGACCATGCAGGGCTTTGGCCGCCCGCACTACACGAATGTGCAGATGCCCTTCCCCAACCTGCCGCCCGACGTGCCGGTCGACAACCCGACCGGCATCTACCACCGTACGTTCGCCGCACCCGCCGGCTGGGACGGGCGGCGCATCGTCCTCCATTTCGGCGCCTGCGAAGGCGCGCTCTATGTGTATGTCAATGGTGAAGCCGTGGGCATGAGCAAAGACGCACGCACGCCGGCCGAGTTCGACATCACCAGCCTGGTGCGGCACGACGGCGCCAACGATCTCGTAGCCGTCGTCGTGCAGTGGTCGGACGCCAGTTTTATCGAGGACCAGGACCATTGGTGGCAGGCCGGCCTGCCGCGCGAGGTCTACCTGTATTCCACCGGCACACCGCATCTGCAGGATGTCTTTGCCCTGGGCGAACTGGCCGACGACTATACGCAGGGTACGCTGCGCGTCACCTGCAAGATTGGCTTTCCAGGCTCGCGCGGCGAAGGCTGCACGGTGGAAGCGCAACTCTTTGGGTCTGACGGCGAAGCCATCCTGGCAGCGCCACTGAGTGGCGCCTGTGGCGCTTCCAAAAACCTCTGGGGCCAGGCACTGCAAGCATCCAACGAGGTGCAGTTCGTAGAGCCGGTAGAGACGCCCAAGCGCTGGACAGCCGAAACGCCGCACCTATACACCCTGGTCGTCACGCTGCATACACCCACGGGCAGCGAAAGCGTACGCTGTCCGGTCGGCTTTCGCCGCATCGAAATCCGCGACCGCCAACTGCTGATCAATGGCAAGTGCGTCATGATCAAGGGCGTCAACTACCATGACCACGACGACACCGCCGGCAAGGCCGTCAGCTTGGAAACGATGATCGCCGACATCCGGCTGATGAAACAGTTCAACGTCAACGCCGTGCGCACGTCGCACTATCCCAAGGACCCCACCTTCTACGACCTGTGTGACCGCTACGGTCTCTACGTGATCGACGAAGCCAACATCGAGTCACACGATTTCTATCACGACATCTGCAGCGACTCACGCTACACCAGCGCCTTTGTCGAACGCGTGCAAAACATGGTGGAGCGCGACAAGAACCACCCCTGCATCCTCTTCTGGTCGCTGGGCAACGAGAGCGGCTACGGCCCCAACCACGACGCGGCAGCCGGCTGGGTGCGCGGCGCCGACGCCTCACGGCCGCTGCACTACGAAGGTGCGATCAGCCGCTGGAACGGCGGCGATTGGGACAGCGGGGAGCGCGTGACGGATGTCATCTGCCCGATGTACCCGGCCATCGACGACATCGTCGCCTGGGCGCAGGCCGGCAAGGGCTACCGGCCCATGATCCTCTGCGAATACTCGCACACCATGGGCAACAGCAACGGCTGCCTGTCCGACTACTGGGCGGCCTTTGAACAAACCCCTGGGCTGCAGGGCGGCTTTCTCTGGGAGTGGCTCGACCACGGCATCCGCCAGGAGACGCCCGACGGCAAACGCTACTGGGCCTATGGTGGTGACTTTGACGACGTGCCCAACGATGCCAACTTCTGCACGGACGGCATCGTCTGGCCCGACCGCACGCCGCATCCGGCCCTGTACGAGTTCAAGCAACTCGTCCAGCCGCTGCGCGTGGAGGAGGTCGACGTAGCGCAGGGCCACGTGCGCATTGTGAACAAACAAGATTTTGCCAGCTTGGACTGGCTGCGCGGGTCTTGGGAGTTGATCGTCGAAGGCGTGCCGGTGCGCTCCGGCGAACTGCCCAGCCTGGCTATCGAGCCGGGTAAGGCGCTGGACGTCACCCTGAACATCGATACGCCGGAACCTGGCGAGCGCTTCCTCAATTTCCGCTTCTACCAGCGCGCGGAGACGCTGTGGGCGCCGGCCGGTCATGAAGTGGCGTGGGTGCAGGTGGAGGCTCCAGCCTACGCGCGCAGCCGCAGCGCACAGCCGGTGGTCGATGCCGGCATGCGCGCAGCACGCACCGTCGAAGCCGCCGAGATCGCTGACACCATCACCCTGCGCACCGGCGACGTGCGCGTGGTCTTCGACAAGGCGACAGGAACGCTGGTGGAATTCGGCGCCGGCAAAAACCTCATCCTGCGCGGGCCGCGCTTGAATGTCTGGCGCGGCGCCACCGACAACGACGGCATCAAGTTGATGATGGACCACCAGGGCCACAAGCCACTGGCGCACTGGCTGGGGCTGGGGCTGGACGCACTGCAATACCGGCTGGAAAGCATCCGCCTGCTCCAGGACAGCAGTACACCTGCCGTCGAAATTGTGCATCACGCCTCCGGCCGCGCCCGCTGGGACGATTTTGTACACGTCCACCGCTACACCCTGACACCGGCGGGCGCCCTGCAGGTCGAGAACACCGTCCAGTTGGCCAACGGCGTCACCGATGTGCCGCGCATCGGCGTGAGCCTGGCGCTGGCGCCCGAGCTGGAAAATCTGGCCTGGTACGGGCGCGGACCCTGGGAGAACTACAGCGACCGCAAGGCGGCGGCGATGGTCGGCCTCTATCACAGCACGGTGGCTGAGCAGTACGTCAACTACATCATGCCCCAGGAGCACGGCCACAAGACAGACGTGCGCTGGTTGACCTTGACGGCGGACGACGGCGGCGGTTTGCAGGTGGGAGGCCAACCCACCTTTGAGTTTTCGGCCAGCCATCTGACCGCCGAAGATCTCTTCCGCGCGCGTCACACCATCGACTTACAGCCGCACGCCGAGGTTTTCCTCAACCTGGATGCGGCGCAGCGCGGGCTGGGCACGGCAAGCTGTGGCCCGGATACACTGGATATCTATCGGTTACTGGCGGCAGAATACCGCTTTGCGTATCAACTAAGCGTACAGACAAAGTGAAGGAGACCGCGATGAAAAAGCAGATGACAAAGCAATGGATCCTGAGTGTTCTGATGGGGGTCGTACTGTTGTTGGCGGCATGCGCCCCAGCGGCGGCGCCGGTCGCACCTGGAGCCGCAACCGAGGCCGCCCCGGCTGAGGCCGGCGCAGTGCCGGCGGCCGCGGGAGAGAAGATCACGGTAATCTTCCCGCGCCATGAGGCCGACATCTCCGGCGCCTTCGAGAAGCGCATCCGGGACTTCACCAAGGAGACCGGGATTGAGGTCGAACTGATCCAGAGCGACTGGGACTCGGTGGCCGCCAAGATTCTGCCCGAGATGGCCACCGGGGGATCGGCGTATGATGTGGTCGAGTTCGATAACGGCTGGATTGCGCAGTGGTGCGGCGCCAACTGGGTCGCCCCGCTGGATGATCTGATGCCGGCCGGCTTCACCGATGGCATGATCCCGGGCCTGGTCAAGCTCTTCTCGTGCCCCGACGGCACCGTGCGCGGCGCCGTGTGGAACAACGACACGCGTTTCTTCTATTACAACAAGGCCAAGTTGGAGGAAGCGGGTCTCAGCGCACCGCCCGCCACGCTGGACGAGCTGAAGCAGCAAAGCCTGGCCGCGCAGAAGGCGGGCGTCGTAAAGCATGGTCTGGCGCAACCGTGGAAGCAAGAATGGGCGTTGGGCAACGAGTTCCACTTCTGGACCTACGTCTTTGGCGGCAAAATCGTCGACGAGAAGGGTTGCTTTCTCTTCAACAAGGACCCCAATACATTGGCGGCACTGCAGTTCATGGTTGATTCGCTCTCAGACGGGGTGACAAACCCCGCCAGCCTTACCTACGATCAGGCGGCGGCACAGAACCTGTTCCTGAGCGGTGAAACCCTCTTCATGGCCCAGGGCATTGCCGGGCTGATGGCCTACGCCAATAACCCAGAGATCTCCAAGGTGAAGGACCAGGTAGCGGTCAGCATCGTGCCGGGCGCCGAAGCGGGCAAGAGCGCCACACTCACCCTACCGGAAGCCTACGCCATCCCCAGTGCTTCACAGCACAAAGAGGCCGCGGCCAAATTTATCCAGTACATGACGAGCCAAGAGACCAACAAGGTACTGGCCCAGGAGATCGGCCTGCTGCCGATCTGGGTCGACCTCTACACCGACCCGGATCTGGTGAAGCTCTACCCCTTCTGGGCGCAGTTCGCCGACCAGCTCGCCACGGCGCAGGGACTGTCGACCGTAACCTGGTACGGGGACTTCGTGGACGCGGCCACCTCGGAAATCAGTGCTGCGCTGGGCAACCAGAAAAGCGCGCAGCAGGCGCTGGACGACACGGCCGCCGCGCTCAAGCAATTCGACTGCGTACCGTAATGGCTTACGCCGGCGTGTGGGCGTCTTGCCTGCACGCCGGACACCTCCGTCACCTGCATGCCGAAGCCCTGTTCTATGGCTAAGTCGCGTGGCAATGCTATGCAACCTACCCAGCCGCCGCGTATGCCGGCCTGGCGCCTGGCACTGAACAACCAGCACTGGTTTGGGCTGCTCCTCACCGCGCCCACGCTGATCGCCGTCTTTGGCATCTTCCTGATCCCCTTTGTCAGTTCGTTCTGGCTCAGCCTGCAGCGTCGCGATCTGCCGCGGCCACAGACGGATGCCTTTGTCGGGCTGGAGAACTACGCCCTGTTGTTGCAAGACCCGCGCTTTCTCAATTCGCTGCGCGTGACAGCAACGTTCGCCTGCGTGTCGGTCATCTTCGAGCTGTGGTTGGGGATCACGATCGCGCTGGTGCTCAACCAGCAATTTCGCGGGCGCGGCTTTGTGCGCGGCCTCATGATCCTGCCCTGGGCGCTGCCGTCCATCGTCAACGCCGCCATGTGGCAGTGGATCTACAACGCCGACTACGGCGCGCTCAACGCCCTGGTCACCCAGCTTGGGATGGTGGACCACTACCAGGTCTGGCTCGCCAACGCCCGCAGTGCCATGGCACTCCTGATCCTGGCCAACGTGTGGAAGGAAACACCCTTCACCGTCCTGTTGGTGCTGGCCGCCCTCCAGGGCATTCCGCCCGATCTCTACGAGGCGGCCAAGGTGGACGGCGCCTCGCTCTGGCAGCGCTTTATCCACATTACACTGCGCCTGCTGTTGCCGGTGGTCATGATCGTGGGGTTGCTGCAGATTATCTGGGGCTTTCAGACCTTCGAACTGGTTCAGATCATCACGGGCGGTGGGCCGTATAGTTCGACAGAGGTCATCTCGCTGCGCATTTACGCCCAAACCTTTCAATCGCTGCGTTTTGGTTACGGCGCGGCCATGGCCTACCTGACCGCCCTGATCATCCTCGTGCCGGCGATATTTTACATTCGCGGCGCCTATCGCAGTATCGTGGAGTACTGACCCATGCGCAGTTACCGGCGCGTGGGAACGCGCATGCTGCTCTATCTTGCCGTGCTGGTGATCGTGGTATGGACGGTGGCGCCTTTTCTGTGGCTGGTCATCTCCTCGCTGTCGTACAAAATCGACCTGTTGAGCGTGCCGTTGCGGTGGATCCCAAGCCGCATCACCTTCCAGAATTATGTCGACTTGCTCTTTGTGCGCGGCGAAGCCAACGCCAATGCGTCGCTCTTTATCCTCGGCATGGCCAATTCGCTGGTGGTGGCGACGTCGGCTACGCTGATCTGCCTGATGCTCGGCGTGCTGTCCGCCTATGCCATGGCGCGCCTGCGTTTTCCTGGCAGCCGCGGCTCCATGCTGCTGCTGATGACGGCACAGATGCTGCCGGCGCTGGCGATCGTGATCCCGCTCTACGTGCTCTTGCGGCAGATGAACCTGCTCGACTCGCGACCCGGGCTGACGCTGGTCTATCTCAGCTTCATCCTGCCGCTGGTAGTGTGGTTGATGCGCGGCTATTTTGCGTCGATCCCGTCGGAATTGGAGGACGCCGCGCGCATCGACGGCTGTTCGCGGTTGGGTGCCTTGTGGCGCGTAGTGCTGCCGTTGGCGGCGCCCGGCCTGGTCAGCGTGGCCGTCTTTGCCTTTATCGCGGCGTGGAATGAGTACTTGTTTGCCTTTATTCTTACCAGTGCGGACGCCAAGACCGTGCCCGTGGTGATCGGGGAGTTCAGCACCAAGCTCGGCCTCGAATACCTGCGCATCGCGGCGGCGGGGGTGCTGGCCAGTTTGCCGCCGGTGGTGCTGGCGCTGGTGTTCCAGCGCTTTATCATCCGCGGGCTGACGTCGGGCGCCGTAAAATAGACCGAGGCCAATCCTAGACGGATTCCTCTTCGCCCATGATTTCGACGGCCCACTGTGCGGCCCGTGCGACGACTCCCGTGCATTTGTCGTCGTGGGCGCCGGCGGCTTCAAACGCCTGGCGCTCGGCGGGATCGCGCAGATCGAAGGGCCGGCCCAATACCTGGCGGTGAATGTC
>Ga0105047_10001183_pt1 | contig 46434 bp, 30 predicted proteins | sample MAT04_FD_78384 | JGI IMG/M metagenome (GOLD analysis project Ga0105047, IMG submission 78384) | Freshwater microbial communities from Lake Fryxell liftoff mats and glacier meltwater in Antarctica - MAT-04 (megahit assembly) | ecosystem: Environmental > Aquatic > Freshwater > Ice > Liftoff... | reverse complement strand
TCAGGAACTGTTTTGTGCCGTATGCGGTAATACAGTGTTGGCGCATGGATTTCAGGAAGTATTCCTGATACCAGATGGCGAGTTTGCAGGCCTGGCACAAGGTTGTCGCGAGGCACGCTGATCATCCGTGTAGGAACTCAACTGGAGGCCTGCCTCCTCGGCAAAATCTCAAATTTCCGGTTCAGCTTATTTCCTCAATGTCTTTCCTCTCCAGGGTGAAATCAGGAGTTCTGAGATTGCTCAGCGCCTCCGCGCTGCCCCTTCGGGCTCCCTGCGGTCGGCTATGTCGCTCCGCTCCATTCGCGTGCTGTTTATGGAGGACCGAAGAGGAGGAGGGGAATAGGGAGGCTGGTGGGAGGGTGAGAACCAAAAACATTCCTCCAATGCGGAGCATCATTCTTTGTGGAAAGGTGGATGGGAGTAACAAAACAATGTGAGGATCTCGATTCTGCACGGTCACATGCGGTATTTTGATCCCATGCAGGCACGACGCTGTGCGGCGGCAGCAGCGTTGCGGTCGCAAAGGGAGGATCAGGATGGAGAGCAACGCCGAGATCAGTTTCATGAGGAGTCGTAACGCACAAAGGGCATCCACAGCCGCTTGATCGTCCTGAGGCGCACAAGGCTTGCGTGCCCGCAATGCGGACAGGTGGGCGGAGCCGCCATCGGTGGCTCGCTCAAGTGCAATGGCGCTTCCAGCAAACTGCGGATGCGTTCATCCCTTTATTCCCAGGTGTCATGTCTTGTTCCTCCGGAATTGAGATGAATGTTTGGGTTTGCAGCAAAGGGAGTAGGGGCCTTAAAAACGTGAATAGGGGAGTGATCAGCAGGCTAAGCCGGTGGATTTTCGAGGGGTGAGATGAGGGATTGGCGGTGGTATCAGCCTGAAAGAAAGGTGGCAGCCTCGGGTGGGAGCTGGCCGAGCCATCTTCCGCCCAACCAGCGACGAAAAATGTGGGTGAGCAGGAGGGTCCAGCGTTGGAGGACGGTCCATCACTGCGCGATGGCGTGAAAGCGGTGTAAAGTGCTGCTGACTTGGAGGATGGCTTTTGCGAGGAGGTCGCTATTTTCGTGCTGCAGACTGACTTTTACGGTGCGTTGAGCGCTATGCTGGATGAGGAGTGCGACGCCACTCAAAAGCATAGGACGACTGGTGATGGCTTCGCGTTGATGCTCACCGTCAAAGAGCCGGACGTAAAGGTTCCACCATTTGTAAACCAGCGCGATGAGATTGGCCATGACTCCGTAGGGAGCCAGACGCTGGGTAGTGAAGCCATTCCAGCCCCATTGGTTTTTGAGTTCATGGAGTACCTTGCGAGTGAGCTGCTTTGTGCATTCATCCAGACAGATCAACGGACGCTTGGGATCAACCGGACGAGCATAAACTTCCAGCACGTCTTCCATCGCCGCGACAAACTCAGCACTGTTGGTTGGAACGATCACCCATTGTTTTTTTCGCCATGGTTTAAGTTCATTTTTATAAAGTCCGGCGCACCGACTCATGGTTAATGGAGTCGACCACCTCCAACTCCACCAACCGCTCCGCGAGCAGCCGCAAGGTCCATCTCGCAGAACTTTCCGAGACCTCTCCGCAACACAAGGCAATGAGTTGAGCCTCACCTTTGCCGTCGAGTTTGCGTATAAATTCACGCCCCGGATCCTTCGGCTCAAGCGCTCGCTCCAATCCGTGCTCCACACAAATGCGCATGACTCTTTCCACAGAGGAAATACGCGTGTAGGCGGTTTTGGCAATTTGCGAATCGCTTAACCATCCTTGGTCAGTGTTAGTATCAGCCAAAAGAAGGATACGCGCATGCCGTTGCCGGTGCGCACTTGCCTTCCCTTTTTTGAGGATTTTTTCAAGCTGGTTACGCTCCTCGGCTTCCAGTCGGATATGATGCAGTTTTTTGGGCATCTACCCCATTTATACATCATCTTACTTAGTGTAGGCTAATAATATCACTGGTTACCATCGATAATCGCGTGACACGGTACTAGGCTCCCGGCAGGCACAAGAACCTATCCTCCCACCCCGTCGCCCTTATTTAGTAACACATAGTCCACTGTCAGATCGCTCGTGTAAGCCGTGTATTCGGCTTTACCTAGATTTAAATCCACGGTGATCGTGAAGCGTTTCTTTTTGACTATCTGACCCAGCTTTTCGATGGGCGTCTTGCTCCCAACGCCACCCTTCACCGCGACGACGCCGTCGTAAAAAATATCCACCACTTCCTCCCGCATCTTTGCCCCGGAATAACCGAGCGCATCCATCAGGCGCCCCCAGTTGGGATCTTCGCCAAACCACGCGCACTTCACCAGAGTGCTGTTGGCGATCGCCTCAGCGCCGCGCCGTGCATCTGCCAGCGTGGCTGCGCCGCTGACACGGACCTCAACAAATTTGGTCACTCCCTCGCCGTCCTTCACAATCATGAACGCCAGTTCGCGCATGACATGATCCAGCGCCGTCTGAAACGCCTTGAAGTCCTTCGTTCCGTATTTGAGCGAACGATTGCCAGCCGCGCCGTTTGCCAACACTAGCACGGTGTCATTAGTGCTCATGTCGCCATCAATGGTGATGTGATTAAAAGACTGCTCCACCGCGACGCTTACCGCCTTTTGAAGTGTGGTCTTGCTGATCGCGGCGTCTGTGGTGAAAAACGCCAGCATCGTTGCCATATTGGGATCGATCATCCCCGCACCTTTCGCGATGCCGCCGATGCGCACCTTTTTACCGTCCATTTTGAACTCCACGGCGATCTCCTTTGCGTAGGTATCGCTCGTCATGATCGCCTTCGCGGCTGCGCTGCTTCCGTTTCGCTTTAAATGAATTCCCATCCCGGAAATAGTCGTCTCCATTTTCTCGATGGGAAGCGTGACGCCGATGCGACCGGTGGAACACACGAGCACCTGACTCTCACGAATGCCCAGGGCCTTAGCCGTGACGTTACACATGCGCTTGGCGTGTTGGATGCCGGTCAGGCCTGTGCAGGCATTGGCGTTTCCGCTGTTGACGATAAATGCGCGCGTGACCGGGGATTTCAGATTCATTTGCGACACCCGCACAGGTGCCGCCTTCACCTTGTTGGTGGTAAACGTGCCCGCAGCCACCGCTTCCTCCTCAGTAAAAATAAGGGCGATATCCGGGTCAGATTTATTGGTGGTCTTGATTCCGCAATACGCGCTGCCTGCGTAAAAACCCTGCGGACTGGTGACGCCTCCTGAAATTTCTGTAAACGACATGGTATATTGGACGATGTTGGGCTGGCAGTTAAGATACGAAATGCGCCGGGGGTATCGGCGGTATTGGCGCGGAAATCAATGGCTAGTTGCAAGCGATCAGACTTTTACGGCTGAGATGCTGTAAAATTTTACTACGCGAACACCTCCCGTCCCTTGCCAGTGTTTCTCCAGACTGCTAAACAACCAGCCCTCATGAAAGCCATCCTACTCGAAAAGCCCCAGTCATTTTCCGTCATTGAAGTCGATGAACCCGCAGCGCCCACCGCTGGCGAGGCGCTCGTGAAAGTGCATCGCATCGGTATCTGCGGCAGCGATTACAGCGGCTATCTCGGCAAGATGCCTTTCATGCAATACCCGCTGATTCCAGGACACGAACTCGGCGTGGAAGTCCTCTCGGTCGGTCCGGATGTGACGAATGTTAAACCAGGCGATCGCTGCTCGGTGGAACCTTATATGAACTGCCAGCAGTGCAACTCATGCAAGGCAGGTCGAATCAACTGCTGCGAGCAGCTCAAAGTCATCGGCGTCATGAGTAATGGCGGTATGTGTGAACGGATTATTTTGCCCGCCCGCAAACTTCATCCCGCAAACGCGCTCAGCTTTGAACAGTGCGCGCTGGTTGAGACACTCGCGATCGGTCTGCATTCCGTAAAGCGCGGGCAGGCAATTGCAGGGGAGGATGTGCTCGTGGTGGGAGCGGGGCCGATTGGTCTTTCTGTCATCGAGTTTGTGAAACTCGCAGGCTGCCGGGTGATCGTCATGGACATGAATGAAAACCGTCTCGCATTTGTTCGAGAGAAGATGGGGATTCCTGACACCATCCAGCTTCAGCCCGGCGGCGAAGCCCAGGCCATCGAACAACTTTCCGCCCTTACCAATACCCGTCTAGCCGAGCTGGTGATCGATGCCACCGGAAGCAACAAGAGCATGAGCGCTGCACTCGCCTATTGTTCACACGGCGCACGTCTCGTTTATGTGGGGCTCACTTTACAGGAGGTCACCTTCCCGCACGCTCCCATCATGCACAAACGCGAGTTGACTCTGAAAGCCAGTCGCAACGCGCTGCCTGCGGAGTTCACAGAAATCATCGCGCTGATCGAGGCCGGGAAAATCAACACCCGCCCATGGATCACTCATCACGCCCGTTACGACGAAGTCGCTGAGGCATTTCCAAAATGGATGAATCCCGAGACAGGCGTCATCAAAGCGGTGCTGGAGATGGTTTAGTCGCTAACAGCCCATCAAACGCAGTTGATTGGTGATCGTTGATGGTTGATTGGAGCGGCAGACGATGGATGAGCACTGCCTTTTCTTAAAACTTCACACTTAAAACTCGACTACTGAGCGCGAGTAAAAGAGCAAGACAGCCGAGCGCAGCGCGAGACAGACGCGGGCGTAGGTGGGTCAAAGAGTAAGATTTCGCCCAGCGAAATGTGTCGCTGAGTATTTCAACAGCCTCCTAGCGAACTGACTGTCGGGAAGACATTCCTACAGCAAATCACCCTGCCGTTTTGGGACAGTGATCCCGAGTTTTTTGTAAGCGAGCGGCATCGCGACCCGACCCTGCGGCGTGCGCTTAAGGTAACCTTGCATGATGAGATACGGCTCGTTGACGTCTTCCAAAGTCCCGGCGTCTTCACCTACCGAGACGGCAAGCGAGTTCAACCCGACAGGTCCGCCATCGAAACGCTGCACCAGCGCCTCCAGTAGACGCTTGTCCATTTCGTCCAAGCCATCGCTATCGATGTCACGCATGGTAAGCGCGGCATCGGCGACCTCCTTGGTGACGAACCCATTCGCGCGCACCTGTGCAAAGTCGCGCACCCAGCGCAGAAGATTGTTTGCGATACGCGGCGTGCCCCGGCTACGGCTCGCGATTTCCATCGCTCCCGGCGCGTCGGTCTTCACATCGATCAATCCCGCACTGCGTATGATGATCGTTTGCAATTCCTCGGCCGTATAATAATCCAGCCTGCACGCCATGCCGAAACGCGAGCGCAAAGGGGCAGTGATCATTCCGCTGCGGGTTGTCGCCGCAACGAGCGTAAACTTTGGGAGATTGAGCCTGACCGAGCGGGCGTTGGGTCCCTGATCAATAATGATGTCCAGCTTGTAGTCTTCCATTGCCGGGTAGAGGTATTCTTCGATCACCCGCGAGAGCGCGTGGATTTCATCGATGAAAAGAATGTCGCCTCGTTGCAGTGTAGTAAGTAGGCCTGCGAGATCGCCTGCCTTTTCAATGGTCGGTCCGCTGGTGTTTTTGATGCTCACGCCCATTGCTGTCGCGAGAATGTGGGCGAGTGTGGTTTTCCCCAGCCCAGGCGGGCCGCTCAAAAGAATATGCTCCAGCACGTCACCGCGTTGTTTGGCCGCCTCGACCATGACAAGAAGCTGATCACGCACTTTTTCCTGACCCGCAAATTCGCTAAACGCCGGCGGGCGCAATGAAATATCAAACGGCGTGTCAGGAGTTTCAGAAATGTTTTGGGCGTAATTGTCAGGCACGGGAATGAAATGGAACGGAGCTATTAGCGTATAATTTTGAAAACGTGAATAGAAACCACGGATTTCCAGATCGGTTGGATTCCTCTCTTCTTCCTTTGCCTTCTTTGCCCCTACCCCTTCCGCCTGCCCTGCCTGTAAAGATACAGCGAATGCAGTAACAGAACGATGCCGGTCCAGACCAGTACGGCGGCAATGATCCAGCTTACTATTCGGGGAAAGAGCAGGGCAAATGCGGCCAGCGTGATGATCATCAGCGCCGTGATCGCCAGCGAACGTGATTCCGCCGGACCTAGCACGCGATGATTCAAAACCGCAGCACTCACCGAGCGGCTGAGTCGCAGTGCACCTGCCGTTACGCGTGCAATACTGCCGCCGCCTGGACGGCTTTGACGCTCGTCATCAGTGGGGAGTCGCACCCGTTTTTTGGCGCGTAGGACTATCTCCGTGGAATGTTCGAGATCATTTTCGTAAACTTCTGCCATCTTCGTCGCAAACTCTTCGTTCTCAATCGCCACATCCAACTCGTGATTGGTCATCCAGCTTGCGATGTTGAGATTGGTCGACCCGACACGTGCCCAGCGATCATCGGCAACCGCAGTCTTGGCGTGAAGCATGGAGCCATTCCATTCAAAGACGCGCACGCCGGATTCCAGCAGCGGACGATATCCCGCCGTAGAGATCGGTCGAAGCCACGGCAGATCGCTTCCGCCCGGCACCAGCAGCCGGACGTCCACCCCATCTTGCGCCGCCGCCTTCAGTGCCTGCACATATGCGGGAACGCCGGCAAAGTAGGCATCTGTAAGCCAGAGCCGTTTTTGCGCGATCGCTGTGATCATCAAATCGAGACGGTAGAGATTCAAACTTCTCGGGGAGGTGGCGATAACCCTCACGTCCACATCACCCGCCTTCTCTGGCGTCTCCAGCGATTCCATCTCTCTTTTATCAATGGCGCGCCCCGATTCCGCCCAGACATTGCGAAACGCCTCTAGCAAGTCCGTCACCGCCGGGCCGCGAATTTCCACGCCGGTGTCACGCCAAGGTTCGATTCCCTTTGCCTCATTCCCAAGCCAAGTGTCGCTAATACAAATTCCCGAGACGAAACCGGTATGCCCATCCACTGCGAGCATTTTGCGATGGTCGCGGCTCAGGATTTCCACAGGGCTGTAAAGTTTGGGTGGATTGTGCACACGCACCCTTCCGCGCGCTGCGAGCAAGGGTTCCCAAAACTTGCGACTCAATCCGAAACACCCGACCCAGTCGTGTAACACCCGCACTTTGACTCCCGCCTCTGCGCGTTCCGTCAGGGCATCACGAAACCGTCGCCCCGTCTTGTCATTATGAATGATGTAATTTTCAAAATAAATTACCCTCTTCGCCTTCGCGATGGCGCGTATCCATGCGTCGTAATTCAGTTCCGCATCAATCAGCAGCTTGACGGAATTGCCGCCTATGAGTGGTGCATCCGCCGAACGCGAAAACGCCCGCTGCGCTATCGCCCGGATATCCTGCAAATCTTTTCCATAATTGGTGTGCTTGTGGTGTGGAATCACTGTGGCGCTAAATTTGGTGGTGGTTTGTGAAAGACTCACAAAGGCCATCCAATCAAAAGTGCCAGAGATAAAGCCTGCGGGAAGTATTTAATCGGGCTTCGGAGGCTGTTGAAATACTCAGTGCCTCATTATACTGGGGCAAAATCTTACTCTTTGACCCACCTGCGCCCACGTCTGTCTCGCTGCGCTCGGCTGTCTTGCTCTTAATCCTGATGGGCGTTTTCAGAGTAAGATCAAGAGCAAGACAAAGAGTAAGAACCTTTGGTTTATTCATCCCATCCATACCTAAGGTTTTTCAACATGCTGTTAGGGCAAGTCACCAAAGACTGTTCGCAAATCACGAGACGATACACGACGCCATGCAAATACGAGCTTGGGAATGATGGAGTCTATGACACCCTCCTGTGGTGGAAACGGAGCCACCAAGGAAACCATTGAAACGACGCATCAGACTGAAGCGTGTTTTGCTGATGATATTTGTCGGGATCACCCTGTTTTACGCGGCGGGTTTTTTCTATCTGCTGATTTGGGGAGATCGTGCAGTTTTCGAGCTGAATCCTCCGGCATATTCTGAAAAGGAGTGTCAGTTTCTTAAGGGACGAAACGGAAACCGCATCGCCTACCGGGTCGCAACGAATCCCCAGGCCGAATATACGCTGATCTATTCGCACGGCAGCGCGAGCGACCTTGGTATTCTAGAAAGTCACGTGGAGGCCCACTGCCGCTTCGGATTGAATGTGGTGGTCTATGATTATCCCGGAGTAGGCCACAGTGACGGGCCGCTTTCCGAGCAGGGCTGTTACGATGCACTTGCAGATATTTACCTATATGTCCGCGAGGAGAGGCGGGTCCCGCCGGAGAAAATCCTCCTATATGGACGCTCGATCGGCACCGGCCCCACCCTCGAGCTTGCGGTGCGTGAACTAGTGGGCGGAGTGATTTTGATCAGCCCGTTTACCAGTGCGTTGGATGTGGATTTCCTGACACGCATTTTCCCTTTCGAGAAATTCCCGAACATCAAACGCATCGGGAGCGTGAAAAGCCCGATCCTTATTCTCCACGGAAAACTGGATAAAAACATCCCCTGGCAAAACGCGGTAAAGCTTCATCAATCAGCACCGGCGGGGACATCGCTTAAACTGCTGGAAGACTGCGGCCACGAAGACATCCACGTTGTGCCGGGATATTGGAAGGCGCTGCGCGAGTTTTTAAACCAAGTGGGAAAGCAATAAGCCTAAAATCGGCGTTTGGGGATGAACTGGCGATGCACAACTCCGAAATCCATCAATGCCACTCTTGCAACGGTTTCACACGGAGACCGATTTCCTTCAGCGCGCGGATGCCTTCGAGCGAGGCGCGTGCGGCGCGGAGGGTGGTCATCACGGGAACGCGTCCACTGCTGGCGGTGCTGCGGATTTTTATTTCGTCCTCGCGGGAGGTTTTGCCGCTCGGCGTATTGATGACGAGCGAAAGCTCGTTGTTCTTAAGCATGTCGAGCGCGTTGGGGCGGCCTTCGCTGAGCTTGAAGATGTTCTTCACCGGTACATCGGCTTTTTCCAAAATGGCAGCCGTGCCGCTGGTTGCGTAAAGCGTGAAGCCGAGGTCCGCATAACCCTTCGCTATCTCCGCGACTTTGGATTTTTCCGAGTCGGCGACGCTGATGAAAATGTTGCCTTTCGTCGGCAACGCAGGCTGCGCGGCCATCTGCGCTTTGGCGTAGGCAAGACCGAGGTTCACATCAATGCCCATCACTTCACCGGTACTCTTCATTTCGGGTCCGAGTACGATGTCGGTGCCGGGGAATTTCATGAATGGAAAGACCGCTTCCTTCACCGAGTAATGAGTTGGGTAAACCTCTTTGGTGAAGCCGAGATCTTTCAATTTACAGCCCGCCATGATCTTCGCGGCGAGCTTTGGAAGCGGAACCCCGATCGCCTTGCTCACGAAAGGTGCAGTGCGGCTAGCGCGTGGATTCACTTCGAGGACATAGACGTTTTCGTTCTGCACGGCGAATTGCACATTCATGAGCCCGATGACATTCAGCTCCCGCGCCATCTTCTTGGTCGCGTCGGAAATCTCAGCTTTCACTTTGTCGCTCAGCGAAAACGGCGGGATGACACACGCGCTGTCGCCGCTGTGTATGCCTGCCTGCTCGATGTGCTCCATAATCGCGCCGATGACGACCGTCTCGCCGTCGCTGATGCAATCCACGTCCACCTCGGTGGCCTCTTCGAGGAAATGATCGACAAGGATCGGATGCATCGCCTGGGGCGAAGTAGAGTGGGGCACAGCCGTCCCGGCTGTGTCCCGTCCTACAGTCGAGACGGCTCCGCTGCCTTCGATCGCGTCGCGGACGTATTTGCGTAAGTCCGTTTCGTTGTGGACGAGCATCATGCCGCGGCCGCCGAGGACGAAACTAGGGCGGACGAGGACGGGATAGCCGACGCGTTCGGCGACGGCGGTGGCTTCGTCTTCCGTGAGAGCGGTGCCGCCGCTGGTCTGACGAATGCCGAGCTTGTCGAGCATCGCGCCGAAGAGTTTGCGGTCTTCTGCGATCTCGATGGATTTTGGCGAAGTGCCGATGATCGGCACGCCCGCTTCTGCGAGTCCGCTGGCGAGATTGAGTGGAGTCTGACCGCCAAACTGAACGATCACGCCCAGTAGATTTTCGCTCTCCTGTTCGCAAATGTTGAGGACGTCCTCCAGCGTGAGCGGCTCGAAGTAGAGCTTGTCGCTGGTGTCGTAATCGGTGGAGACGGTCTCGGGATTCGAGTTCACCATGATCGTCTCGAAGCCCAGCTCCCGCAGCGCGAACGACGCGTGAACGCAGCAGTAGTCAAACTCGATGCCCTGGCCGATGCGGTTGGGTCCGCCGCCCAGGATGATGACCTTTTTCTTTCCGCTCTCCCGGCGCTCGTTCTCGTCGCCGTAGGTGGAGTAGTAGTAAGGCGTGAACGCCTCGAACTCGGCAGCGCAGGTGTCCACGAGGCGGTAGGTGGGGATGACGCCCAAATGCTTTCTGTTTCCGCGCACACTTGCAGGACTGAAATCAGAATGCGGAGCAAGCGTTGATATCTGGACATCGGAAAAACCGAGACGTTTGTACCGACGAAGTGCAGTCATTGGGATACTCATCACTTCCGGTTTCTTCGTTCCGGGGATTGCCAACGCGCACTGATCGTTTTTCAACTCCTCTGCCGCAGCCACGATCTCCCGAATATTCTCCAAGAACCACCGGTCGATCTTCGTCAGCTCAAAAACCTGCTCCACCGTCCATCCGCGCTGAAACGCCAGCCCGAGAAAAAAGATCCGCTCCGCATTCGGCACGGTCAGCTTTGTCTTCAGCGCGTCGTCTTCGATTACCGCATCCTTGCCATCTCCAATCAGCCCAAACCGCTTGATCTCCAGACTCCGCAGCGCCTTTTGCAGCGCTTCCTTGAACGTCCGTCCAATCGCCATCGCCTCGCCGACACTCTTCATCTGCGTCGTCAGCGTCGCGTCGGCTTGTGGGAATTTCTCGAAGGTAAAGCGCGGGCATTTCACGACGACGTAATCAATCGTCGGCTCAAAGCTTGCGGGCGTCACACGGGTGATGTCGTTGCGTACCTCGTCGAGCGTGAAGCCGACGGCCAGCTTCGCGGCGATTTTTGCAATCGGGAAGCCCGTCGCCTTCGATGCCAGCGCCGAGCTGCGGGAAACGCGCGGGTTCATCTCGATCACGATCATGCGTCCGTTATCCGGGTTCACCGCGAACTGAATGTTTGATCCGCCCGTCTCCACGCCAATCTCGCGGATGATCGCAAACGACGCGTCGCGCATGAGCTGAAACTCACGGTCGGTCAGCGTCTGGATCGGCGCTACGGTGATGCTGTCGCCGGTATGCACGCCCATCGGGTCCACATTTTCGATGGAGCAAATGATCACACAGTTGTCGGCATGATCGCGCATGACCTCCATCTCGAATTCCTTCCAGCCGAGGAGCGATTCCTCGACGAGCACCTCCGTGACTGGCGACAGGTCGAGCCCGCCCGTCACAATCGTTTCAAATTCCTCCTTATTATAGGCGATACCGCCGCCGCTGCCTCCGAGGGTAAATGCCGGGCGAATAATCAGAGGGAAACGTCCGATCTCTGCCGCGATCACGCGTGCCTCTTCCATCGTGTGCGCTACGCCGGAATGCGGCATATCGAGCCCGATCTTGATCATCGCCTCCTTGAACGCCAGCCGGTCCTCGCCTTTGTGAATCGCCTCGGGCTTTGCGCCGATCATCCGCACGCCATATTTTTCCAGCACACCCATTTCGTGCAGCTTCATCGCGCAGTTCAGCGCGGTCTGACCGCCCAGCGTGGGGAGCAGCGCGTCCGGCTTTTCCGCTTCGATGATTTTTTCCACCACTTCAGGAGTGATTGGCTCGATATAAGTCCGGTGTGCAAACTCGGGATCAGTCATGATCGTCGCCGGGTTCGAGTTGACCAAAATGACCGTGTAGCCTTCCTCCTTCAGGGCTTTGCAAGCTTGCACGCCGGAGTAGTCAAACTCGCAGCCTTGTCCGATCACAATAGGACCGGAACCGATGAGGAGGATTTTCTGAATCGAGGTATCTTTGGGCATGGATGGCGAAGGAAAAAGGAGGACGGATTAAGGAAAAAGGAAATGTGGCTTCTTACTCTTTGTCTTGCTCTTGATCTTACTCCCCGAAGTGGAGTTTTCAGATTCAGAGTACGAGCAAGACAAAGAGTAAGATTGGGCGCTTGGGTAAAAGCGCGCTGTCTGTAACAGGCAGGCGCACGGGGGGCAACTGGCAGAGTGTTTTTTTTTCACAGCCGTTTCCGGGGAAACCTGGATTTTCTGCAAATTACTCAGGCGCATCCGGCCTCAGTCTCCACGTAACGCGCCCAGAGCCATAGGAGATCGGAAAGACGGTTGAGATAACGCGTGATGGGTTCGGTCACAGGATAGCCGTCTTCCTTCATCGTATAAATCGCACGTTCGGCGCGACGACAGACCACACGCGCCTGATCCAGCAACGCGCTGTTCTGAGTGCTCCCTGGCGTCGCCCAATGTTTGTAACTGATCTTATGGTTTTGCTCGAGGTCATCGATCCACTCGGTCAGGCGATCTGGTTGAGAGGATTCCATAAAGTGAAACCCCTTTTCTAAGTAGCGCCCGCGGTCTTCTTCATCCAAGCCGAGCTCGCCCATCAAAGTCACGAGCTCCTTTTGAATGATCAGGATACGGTCGGCGATAAATGGATCGGGGTTCCAGGCACGAGCCATTCCGAGTGCGGCGTTGAGTTCATCGCATGCACCGCAGGCAGCGATGCGGAGATCGGTCTTCAGCACCCGGCGGTTGAACATCAGTCCTGTCGTGCCGTCGTCTCCGGTTTTGGTGGCAATAGACATGGGGAGGAAAAGGAAGAAGGATGAAGGATGAGGGAGGAAGTCTCTTACTCAAAGAGCGGTGCGTTTTCTGTCAACCAGCCTTAAAACGATTGGAGCGCATTGAGTTTCGCGAGCGCTTTTCCGCTATCAATCACCTCGACTGCCTTTGCAATTCCGGCGGGAATGTCTGCGGCGAGGCCCGACACTACAAACCCCGCAGCGGCGTTGAGAACCACGATGTCGCGTTTGGGCCCGCGTTCGGAGCCATCGAGGATGGCGGTTAAAATCTGTGCGTTCTGGACTTTGTCGCCACCGTGCAAATCCTGCACCGTGCAGGTTTGGAGTCCGAGCGTGGCGGGATCGATCGTGAAGTTTTTGACAACGCCATCCTTTACTTCACATACCGTAGTGGGACCAGCCAGCGAGATTTCGTCCATGCCATTGCCGTTAACCACCCAGGCGTGTTTGCGTCCGAGCGAAGAAAGTGCGGCGGCATATTTCTCGACATGATCCTCGGAGAAGACACCCACAAGCTGATGCGCTGGACGGGCTGGATTCAGTAGTGGACCGAGCAGATTGAAAATCGTCGTGTGGCCCTGAAGTGCGAGCGCTTTTCGGACGGGGGCGATGATTTTAAAAGCGGGATGATACGCGGGGGCAAAAATGAATCCGCAGCTGTGTTGTTCGAGGCATGCGCGTAGTTGTTCGGGCGTCAGCTCGATTTTAATACCCAGTTGTTCGAGCACATCTGCACCACCGCACTTGGAGGTAATCGCGCGATTGCCGTGCTTCACCACGCACGCGCCCCCAGCTGCCAGCACAAACATATTGGTGGTAGAGACGTTAAAAATTTCCAGCTTGTCGCCGCCTGTGCCGCAAACATCGAGCAGTGGACCCGCAAGTTTGGCGGGGTCAATCTCTGGATTCACCGCATGCAAGAGAAGCGCCTTTGCGAAGGCAGCGAGCTCCGCAGCTGACTCCCTTTTTTTATGCAGTGCTTTTAAAAACTCCGCTTTTTCCCCATCCAATTCCTCGTCGGAGAGAAGGATTTTAACGGCGTGATTAACCTGCTTGTCCCGTAAATCGGTTCCATACTGAAGAATAGCTATGAGATCTTCCATAATCTTGGGGTTCTAGTGAAATGGTTGGAGTTCCAACAATTCCTTGGGGTGGTTTGCTGGCTTCATTTTACTTGAATTCCTGTTCACGGAAAGAGCGATTATTGCGATGACTGCAATGACCGCCAATATCGCGAGGGTGATTTTAACCCAGCTCTTTGGATAATGCCCGGCAATGGTCCCGGTGTAGCCGTTTGTGACGATCTGAAAATTTCGGCGGCCATAGTTATATGTCACCAACCAGACCGGCACCAGAATGTGCTTAAAAGTCTGGGCGCTATAGTCCGGGCTCACCTGCAAATCCTTGTGCGTATCACCGGGCACCTGCTGCGCGCAGAGCTTTTCCAACTTGGCATCCATCGTCAAGCGCGCCTGTCCCGCAGCGGCAACCAGATCAATCTGATACTGCTCCACCACCCAGCCGCTGAGAAAGCCTGGATTATAAGGCTTTAAATCACTCGTGGTTGGAAACGGCTCCACCTTGTGCAAAAGCTCGTTGTTCACCCCACGCGTCGCGGCGACCAGTTCGTCGTCAAAAAAATGGTCGAGATGCCCGCTGGACGGATACCACCGGACTTTGCGTACCTGCCGGGTCTGACGCTTCCCCTGCGAATCGGTGTAGGATTCGGTCTCGTAATAATAATCGCCCGAAGTCGCTGTCCAGTCGGCGGCAACCTGCGCGTCGAACGTCCAATACGGAATATAAATACCATGGACGGTATCGGTGAGTGCGGCGGTGCCGAGCTTTTTGGGAGCAAACCAGCGCGACCTGTACCATGCCCGGATCGAGTCACGCACCACCGTTTCGGCGATCTTGAATTCCAAGAGACTTTCCGGACGGATTGCCCGGCTTTGTTCCTCGATGGGAATAATCGAAGCCGACCCGCAAAAGTCGCAGCGCTGGGCGGAACGTGTGGGGTCGAATGCGGTGATCGCCTGGCAGCTCTGGCATTTCACCGATTTGCGTTCCGTGTCCCAGCCGCGTTGTTCATCGCCGACATTGCGCAGCGTTGCTGAAAGGTCGTGTTCCTTGATTTCACCATCCGCCGAAATCTCCGCCGGTGATTCACACCCGCAGAACGGACACACCAGCGCCTTCTTTGCCGGGTTCCAGTGCGACTCACCGCCGCAACTCGGACAGTGGAATTTTTTGTGCGCAGCGACTTCGCTCATGAGATTATTGGTCCACGGAACACACGGAAGAACACGGAAACACCAAGGCAGACAATCCATGAATAGTAGCCGACAAACGCCAGATACACCGTGCTCTTCCGTGTCTTTCCGTGGATAGACTTTGCATGGTTGGATTACGGCAACGCCACATCCACAAGCTTGATCGGCACTTTCACCAGCGACTTTTCAGTCACGAGGTAAATCCGCACAACCGCATCGGCTGGCGGTGCATCTTGAAATGAAATACTCACACTCTTGCTTCCACTGCCGCCGCTGGTCATCCGGCCATTCGTTTTCAACTCTGCGCCGTCTTTCCCCACAAACTCCACGGAAGCTACTGCTCCCTTGGGGTCTGCGATGGTGTAACTGATGTCGTTTCCAACAACATCCTTCAGCGTGATTTCAACGCCTGCGGCCTTGAGTGCTGTGTTCTCGAGAGGCTTTCCTTTATCCTTCGCGACTGAAGCCGATATGATGCTCGCCGGATCGTTTTTTGGAATCAACAGCTCCATGTTGCCACTCAGGCTTTTGATGCTTTTCGCTGCACGGGGAGGATTTGCAAAATCCAGCTTAAAGGTGGTGATGTCCTTCGCATCCTTCTCCTCGCTACTGAACCCGAAGTTGTTTCGTTGGATTTCCTGAAAATCCTTTTCGTCGTAAAAGCTGTTCTCAGGTTTCTCCAAATCCTTGCCGGTGTCATCCGTCGCCTTCTCGATGACAACGCGCATGCCTTTTGCCTCAACGATCTCCGGACCGGCGAACTTGAGTTGTAATTCCAGACCACTGAAAAATTTGCCGGTCGTGCGTTTGTCGCTGATTTCGCTGACCGAAACCTTGACCTCGGCAGATAACGTTGCGGTGATGAATGCAGAAAGGGTGATAAGGGTGGATATTTTCATGGGATTATTGTTGGAGAAATGTGTCCAGTGCGGCGCGGCTTACGCGCCAAGCGGAACCGATTTTTTTGCCTTTGAGCTCGCCGCCTTCCAGCGTCGCCATCACATCGGCTTCCGTAACGCCGAGTTCCTGCGCCACTTGTGCGGGCGTGAGCATGACGGGAGCGGCTGCTGCCGCCGGGGCAGATGCCGCCTGCGCCGGATTGCCAGCGATGCCGCCGGGTTGATTCATCATCTGCTGCGCCATTGCAAATCCCATCGCCATTTCGGCTGCCGCTCCGCCTGCACCTGCACCACCGGTTCCCTTCCCCATGCCTTCGGCCATCTGGAATTTGACGTAGTCGTTTAAATTGCCAATCGCCGCCATCGAGCCGCGCTTGTCGATCGCCTGCTCCACTTCGGGCGGCACGCTCACGTTTTCGAGAATGAATGTCGCGAACTCGATTCCGTACTTTGAAATAATCGCCTCGTTGATTGCAGGTAGCAGCGCGTCACCCACTTCGCTGTAGCGCGACGCCACATCCAGCACAGGGATATTCGATTTCGCCAGCGCCTCGCTAAACATGGAGACAATGCGTGAACGCATGGTGTCGGCAAATTCATCGAGCCGGAAATGATGATCACTCCCCGCCACTTCCCGGAGGAAGAGTTTCGGGTCCACGATGCGGAAATCGAATGTCCCGAAAGCGCGGACGCGGACGATCCCGAAATCGTTGTCGCGCATCATTACTGGATTCGAGGTGCCCCATTTATTGCCCGTGAAAAGACGGGTGTTGAGATAATAGACGTCGCACTTAAAAGGGGTATTGAAGCCGTATTTCCAACCTTTCAGCGTGCTGAGCACTGGAATGTTCTCCGTGGAGAGCGTGTGCTTGCCGGGACCAAACGTGTCACCAAACTGTCCTAGATACAAAAACTGCGCGACCTGCGACTCGCGAACGATGAGCTGCGCGTTGTTTTTGATCTCCTTGTCGTCGTCAGGCCAGCGATAGCTGAGCGTGTCGCGCGAATCATCCGTCCATTCGATGATTTCAATTAACTCTCCGCGTATAAAATCCATGAGACCCATAGTGTGATGTCCTTTCTAAAGTTGAAGGTTGCGTTTGGTAACAGCTGCCAGCGTAGAGGTGCGACGGCATGTTTCAAACTGAAATTTGAGCCCAATACAGTCTCTGGGGCTTTCATTTTGTCTTTCCGGTCTGGCATGATTGAAACGAGTAATTTTAAGGAAGAGGGAAAAAGGAATAAGGAGAAAGGTCGAGGCGTGTTGCGCTTGGATAAAAGGACTTTTTAGATCGTCGAAACAATGTTTGTTGTTTGGTGGAGAGATTAGGCGCTGCCAAGACGCACTGTGTGTCGGCCCAGCCGTCAAAAGCTATTGTGTGATTTCTCCCGACTACGTGGCTCATACTTTTCTCGCCACTTCCAGGAATCCAAGCGCAAAGCGCCTCGACCTTTGTCCTTCTTCCTTGCAATCACTGCACCGGTGCCATCAAGCGCGAGGCGCGCGCAGCGAAGCGGAACCACCACGGGCGCGATGTAAAATCAGTCGCAGGCGCCCGGGTGCTTCGGGCAAAATCGGCGGCAAACATCTCCTCCATTGCACGCAGGGCGGACGGCTCGGAAAAGAGCATGGTGATTTCAAAATTCAGGCGGAAGCTACGGTTGTCGAAATTTGCGGTGCCAACCCCGCAGACATCATCCACCAGAAGCGCCTTTTCATGCAGAAAGCCCTCGTTGTAACGCCATGTCTGCACCCCAGCTTTTTCGAGATCCGGCAAAAAGGTGAATCCTGAGAGGTAGACCAGCTGGTTGTCTGCATGCGCGGGGACGAGGATCCGCACGTCCACTCCGCGCAAGGCAGCGAGTTGGAGCGCAGAGATGAATTGTTCGTCCGGCACAAAATACGGGCTCGCAATCCAGACACGCTTTTTCGCGGAATGGATCGCGTGGAGGAAAAAGAGCGTGCAGGTTTCAAACTCATCCGCTGGGCCCGAAGGCAGACAAAACGCAAAGCCGTCTTTGCCGCTCTTGGCCGGTACTGGCTTCCAGTTTAAAGAGAGGTGACTGCCAGTCGCCCATTTCCAATCCTCGATCCACGAGATCTGCACGCACTGCACCACAGGACCCTCCATTTTAACGTGAGTGTCGCGCCACGCGCCAATCTTGGGATCCTTGCCCATGTATTCGTCCCCCACATTGTGTCCGCCTACGAAAGCGGTGACTCCGTCCACGATCACAATTTTGCGATGATTTCGGAAGTTGAGCTGAAAGCGGTTAGCTTCGCTCTGGCGTGTATTGAAGGGATGGACTTCCACCCCGGCTGCCTGCAACTCCTTGATATAGCTCGCTGGCAGATCATGACATCCCACTTCATCGTAGATCATATAGCAGCGAATTCCTGTCCGGGCTCTTGCGATGAGTGCGTCCTTGAGCCTGCGCCCAAGATTGTCGTCATGAATGATGTAAAACTGAACCAGCACGTAATCCTGCGCCTGAGCAATGCTTTCAAAGATCGAATTAAAAGTCGCCTCACCATCTATCAGCAGCTCCGTGTGATTGCCTCGTGTCGCGGGAAGCTTCGCGAGCTTTTCCAGCAACGCCGCCCCGGCTGGTTCTTCATCTGGAGCGGGACGCATCGCCGTAAGGTCATCCAAAAGTTGACGTTCGTTGGCATTCAGCTCGGCCTTTGTTTTCCGGCGCAGCACGAGGTAGCCTTCAAAATCGGAGCGACCAAAAACCCAGTAGGCTGGCACCGCGACATACGGGAAAGTATTGAGTGAAACCACCCAGGCGATTGCCCCTTGAGAAGTGCGGACGTCCAGAATGGCGCGAATCGAAGTCAGCGCACCGACTATGTGTGAGAAGACGACAGACAGCGTGAGGGTGAGTTTTTTATGCTTACGCACCCAGCGCAGCGGCGCGCATATGCGCGGAAAACGTCTATTTAACCGGTCCAGAATAGATGAAAACATAGGGTCGGTTTAGCAGACAATGGCGCAGACAGCCCCTCCTATTATTCCCATCAGTCTCATACCTCCTATCGAAGCTGCTAAAACTGGAAGTAAATAAACTGTTTGTACACCACGAGCTTGAAGTAGAGCGCGAGGGAGACAGCGGAGCCGAGTATCGCAGAGAAGAGCCAGTCGGGAATCTTGCGCCACCAGGTCGAGAGCAGGTTCCGTGAGTTGATCCAATGCACAAGCGCGAGAATGGCGAGCAGCACGAGACAGAAATTCCCGCCGAGATCCTTTCTGCCGTTTTCCTGAAAGAACACCATGGATCGGAGCGTGGTCTTCGTGACATCGAAGCCGCTCAGTCTCATCTCGATCACACTCTCGGGCTTGCCGTCCTGTGCTTTTACCACCCAGTTCCCGGTCTTGTTGTCACGGCCCAGGCTGGCGGCCGGAAATACCATCTCGTGTTCACGGGCATCCTGGAAACCGCCTGCTGTATAGAAGAGCGGGATGGGCTGTCCTTCGTTGTCAGCATAGGCGGCATTTTGATAAATCGGCGTCGCGCGAAACGGCACCCACGCGAGACACACCCAGTAGAACGTGAGCGGGACGGCGATGTAGCCGACCACGCGCTCTACTTTTGGAAGGATCTCCGCGATGCGCTGCCACTCCCGCTGTGCAATGAGCGCGAAACCATGCAACGCACCCCAGAATGCAAAATTCCAGGATGCACCATGCCACAAGCCGCCGAGCAGCATGGTGAGCATGAGGTTGCGGTAAGTGAAAATTTTCGACCCACGATTTCCACCCAGGGAAATGTAAAGATAGTCACGCAGCCATGACGAAAGGCTCATGTGCCAGCGCCGCCAGAAGTCCGCGATATTCCTGCTGAAGTAAGGAAAGTTGAAGTTCTGACACAGCTCGTAGCCCAGCAGGCGGGAGACGGAAATGGCCATGTCCGAGTAGCCGCTGAAGTCACAGTAAATCTGTCCGGCATAACAAAGGACACCCATCCATGTTCCAAACACATCGTAACGGTCCGGGTCAGCAAAATAGGCATCCGACACCTGCGCCAGCGTATCGCCGATGCACGACTTTTTGATGAAACCCATCAGGAACATCACGAGACACGCCCGGACATCCACGTCGGCCAGTTTCTTCCGGGTGAGCGTCTGCGGGAGAAAGGTCATCGCACGCACGATCGGTCCCGCGACTACCTGCGGGAAAAACGCGATGAAGAACGCGAGATTGAGGAAGCTGCGTTCAGCCGGGAGATGCTTGCGATAGACTTCGATGGAGTAGCTGAGACTCTGGAAGGTGTAGAAGCTGATCCCGTATGGCAGGAAAACCTTCAGCGGCTCCCAGGTTGGCTCGAGATTCAGATAACGGAAAACCATCCGAACGTTCTCCTCGAAAAAGCCGTAGTATTTGAAAAAGCAAAGGACGCCGAGATTGATCAGGAGACTCATCACCACCCACGTCTTTTTGCGGCGATCCGTCTTCGCCTCCTCGATGCCGATGCCGACGTAATAGTCCATGATCGTCGAGCCCCACAGCAGCGCCGGGAACCACCAGCCTACCGGCAGTCTGTCCCACGCACCTGCGAAGAGATTCGGGAAAAACTCCAGCGGGTTGCCGATGAAAAAGCAGGTGTAAAAGACATGGCTTGCAGTCAGCAGCCAGACCTTCCGCGAGGTATTCGAGCGCAGCGCCCAATGGACGAGAAAAATGATCGCGAAAATCCACAGGAACCGGAACTCCACAAAGAGAATCGGCTGGGCTGACGGAATAGCTATGTCGGCGGCGAGGAGCATTAGAAAAGCGGCGTTGTTTGAAGCGGGACGGCTTTCATATGAAAAGAAATCATTTGGCGGACAGCCCCTTCATCTGATTCACGATCTGTCGTGTAAAAAGCTCCGCGCCCAGGGTGTTTACATGCCCGCTGTCGAGACGGTGACGCGCCTCAAACAGCTCGGGATACTTTGCGGGGTCGGCAAAATTCAGCACCAGCGGCGCGGTGGCATTGTCCTCGGGAAGAAAGCATCTGCTCTGGGTCATCGGTGGGATCACCAGCACCATCCGACCACCGTGTTTTTCGATGAGCTGCTTTTTATACAGCAACTCCCGCTGGCTCGCTGGCTCGGCATGAACAACGCGTGGTGGTTTCTCGAGCATCTCTGCAAGATCGGTTTCATACGTTGCCAGCTCGACGCCTTCCATGATGCGCGGCGGCTTTACTTCGTTAAATCCATCCCGAAGCGGCCCGACGTCGTGCATTCCAAGCGAGACGGTCTTTCTGTTTAAAATACGATCTTTCAGCCAGTCGCCACCGCGTCCCATCTCCGTGGTATTTCGCAGCCAGAGCAGGGAATGCTCATATAAATCCGGCCAGCGTTCCGTCCATTCCTTGCCGCGATCACGCCAGTTTTTCTTTTTGAAATCCGGTTTTAAAATGGCGCTGGTCACTGCCGAGGTGCGTGTCCAGTCATGCCAGTAAACTGTGCGGATGGTGTCGCGCTTCTCGGGATCAATCGGCACGCGGATGGCGTTGCACTCAACGAAGACATATTTCAGCGGTTTCTTCCGGTTTTTGAGCGCCTGCTCCAGCAAGTATGTGTCTTCAGGCGGACGCATCCCGTCCACACCGAGATTAAAGGAGCGGGTCGGCTGGCCTGCTTCCGTCATGAGTGAATCGAACAACTGCGGAATGATCTGGCGGTAAGTGCGGCTCGAGCCGAGATAGAAAGTGTCGTATTGTTCGCCATGCTCCGCCAGCCAGGTGAGCTTGGGCTGAACGATAGGAACTGGTGGCGGTGGCTGACGCGAACTGATCAGCGCGCTGGTTGCAAACAGCGCGGCGGTAAAGATGAGGATGTTGAGCAGCCCCTTCATTTCCAAGCCAGCCTCCGTGCAAACTCCTCCGCAAACGAGCGTGTAAATTCGCGCGCTCCGGTGGGGTTCAAATGATCGGTGTCGTAGCGGTTTCCCATCTCATACAAGGCGGGATAGTAATCGGGCTGACTGAAATTGAGGAAGGTGAGTCCGGCTGGCGGCCAATCGTGAAAGCGTTCTGTTGGGTAGATCACAGGGCTCAACACCACCACTGGCTCAGCACCCGCCTTTTGAATAGCAGTGATGGCGTCGTTCAGTGCATCGCGCAAAACCGGCTGGATGGGCACCGCCTCTGCAAGACGGAGTTTGCCAATGACCTCCACGAATCGCGCGCGATCTTTCTCCGGTAGCCCGCCTTCGTTTCCCCCTTCATAACCATCATCCTCCAACGGTTTTGGCTTTTTCACCCGGTCCAGCTTGAACCGGATACGCAGCCAGTCCTGACCCGCCCCCACGCGCACCGTCTGCCGCACAAACAACTTCCAGTGCAAAGAGGCCAGACTCAGCTTTTCGCCCAGCGTGCGCTGACCCGGCAGTGGGACGGTGAAAATGTGACGCGTAATCATAATAGTGTGCCGCCAGTCGTGCCACGAGACCGTGCGCTGCGTTTCTTCATTTCCTTCCAGGATGGGTTTGAAATTCATTAGCTCAAAAAACACCCAGCGCAACTTCGAGGGCTTTTCCTTCAGGATTTCTTGCAGGATAAAAAAGCTTTCCGGCGGCCACATGCCATCCATCCCGAGATTAAAAGAGCGCATCGGGTGGCCTGCCTGCGTCATCGCCGCATCGAAATCCGCGGGGATGAAATGATGGTTCACCATGCTGGAGCCGATATAAACTGCATCATACGTGTCCTTGTTTGCCCGCCAGTGTTTCAATTTGGCATCGAGATTTGCCCCATGTTTAGCCGGAGTCACCCGGGCCAGACCCCATGACGTCGCGGCAAGCCCGAGCGCAAACGCCAGCAGGCAGAAAAGCAAACGCAGGGATTTGAGGAGGACGGACATGAAAGGGTTGCTACCATGCAAGCTGGGCAAGGGGTGAATCGAGAAAAATGTGCCTTTTCGGATTCAGGCTATGAGTCTGTTGAAAAACGTTGGATATGGATGGGATGAATGAAACCGAAGGTTCCTACTCTTTGACCCACTTACGCCCGCGTCTCGCTGCGCTCGGCTGCCTTGCTCTTGATCTTACGCCACCAAACGCAGTTGATGGTTGATTGGAGCGGCAGACGATGGATGAGGACTGCCTTTTTTAAACTTCACTCTTAAAACTCGCTTACTGAGAGCGAGTAAGATTTTATCCTAGCGAAAAGCGCCGCTGAGTATTTCAACAGCCTCCTAGGTCACTTTGCGATACCGGGTGACGAATATGACAGTCCAATATCCAAGCACTAAAATGCCTGCGAAGCTGATGCAGGTGATAGCCGCAATCTGATAGTGTTTTTTGTAAGTGTTAGTCGCCACAATGCTCAGTGAGCTTTCTTGAAACCGAAAAGTATCAGCAACCCGCATCAACATACCTTCCTCTACGCGATCCTTTTCACCCTCACCGGTGCTGAGCAGGAAATATAAACGCGAATCCTGGATGGCCGCGCGCAGCACTCCCACTCTTGGATTTCCATCCACCGTCGAGCCGGTAGCCACCACTTGAATCATGTTCGTCCCGTTTTTCTCGAAAAAGGTAGGTTCGTTCAAGTCTGGATAGCCTTTCGAAATCAAGACGGCTGCCAGTCGCGCCGGGATAGCCTGGTGCTTGAGATTAGTGATGCCTATGGGGGCGCTCACGTACAACCAGACAGAGGATTTCTGAATCTTGTTTGAAAGCGATAAAAGCACCTCTCCGTCTCTATTTTTCTCCACAGGACCTTGCACCCAACCTTCACCTTCCGGAAAAACCAGACGACATTTAAACTTCAGGCTCTGCCATTCCATCGCGTGAACGGGCAGCACTAAAGCTATGAAAAAGAGGAGGCTACGAAGGAGGTGCTTCATGTTTGATAGTTTATGAAAAGCAGGAGGGATGGCCAGATTTTATCTGCCTTGTCCGGGCTCATTCCTTCTTCTCTGGTATCCCGAAGAATGGACCCAAATCCATCCTGAAATCGCTTCTGCCAAGTGCACGCGAATACAAGCTCGAGACGGTTCCATCGAGAAAGAGCGCGTTTGGGCATTTCAAGGTATCGCGAAACAAGGTGGCGAATGCGTGGAAATTCACAGCCGCCTCGGAGATCACAAAGATCACTTTATCCGCCGACGAGACGCCCACCCCATTGCGAAACAACTCCGATTTGGAAGCGGCATTAAATGCGGGATGAATGGTGTTGTTGATCACCAGCATTGGCCCGGATTGTGTAGCCCAAAGCGGTTTCACCCCCAGTCTGGCACAGGCCTTGGATTCCAGAACCGCAGCTCCGCTTTGCGTGATGTAAAACACGCCGTTGGGCTGAAGGAAAAAGTTACCTTCTCCACGTTCCAGATTGAGCGGATAAATCTGTCTCCCATTTTCCACATACAAACCAACTGTAGTGTAATCGGCGTGATACATCCCCGCATTCATCCCGAAAACAAGCTGCTTGTCTTTGCCAGCCAGCCATTGCTCCAGACGCGCGAAAGTCTTGAACGTTCCGCCTTTTTCATCCGCAAGAAACAGTTCCAGCTTGGAGACCGAAACATCCACGCTGCATGTCGTGAACTTTTTCCCTGCATGGGTCACCACCTTGAAGTCTTGCGCCACACCTCCACATTTCAGACAGAGCAGGATGAGTAAAAGGATCCGCATAGGCGGCCGAACCAAAGCGCCGGCGCACTGCAATGCAAGCTCGGCGTGATCGGGAGTGGTGAGAAAACTAACGAGTCAGGTAGTTGATAAAGTGTGGATCCGCGCCGTTTCGAGCGGGGTGAGGTAAGCTTTTAAATGCTCTTCGTAACCAGAAGGAGGAGTGCGTGAAACAGTCTCACTGGTGGAAGGAGCGTGAACTGAAAATTGGGCGGTGTCCTCCGCAGACACCCAAACTAAGGGCATCAGGAAAATCAGGAAAAAACAAACTAGGCTCATGATAAGGCGCACACCATGCCGCCAATCACTGATTTTTCCAAGTAAGAGCACGCAGGAACAAACACGAAGGGGCGTGGTCTGCTATTTATTGAGACGCATTTTTTTGCGAGAAGGGGAAGGCTTTCATTTCCGTACTACGCAGCTGGGTTCTCCATATTGCCGTGATGTGGTCAGTTCGATGAGTCCGCTCTGGTGGTGTCAAAGAAAAATCCGGCCGCTGTTTCCGCTTCGTGGCGCCTTGTTTGGATATCTTGAGATGAGACCATATTTCCGAAGGCGCCAGGCTCCCGTGATCGCGCAAGATCATCAGCAGGTGTTCCTGCTTTGGGGTCAGAATCATCTTTTTAGGGCTGTTGGATTGGAACCGCTGAACACGCAACTACTCCTGCTCCAGAGTTTGCCGCAGACCCTCTGCTGAATACTCCAGCCATCGCGAAAGGTCTTCCCCAGCGAGTATGACCTGCTCCAACGCTGCATAGTAGGCCGGACGGTTCTGCCAGTAGTAATCATCCACCGAGAAGATGTGATGCGAGTCAAAGCCCCGCCTGTAAAACTCCCAGAGAGCAAGTGCCCGCCCCGTGCGTCCATTGCCATCGGCAAACGGGTGGATGTCTTCAAAGCGATAATGCAGATTTGCGGAGCTGAGAATAGGGGACAGTCCGTTGGCTTGAGTGTTCCACCATTACAGCAAATCAAACATGAGCGGTGATACGTCATCCGGATGCGGAGGAAGATGATTGCCCACCCGCACACTGATCGTGTGGTAAGCTCCAGCCTTGCCCTGATCCATCACCTCACCGGCTAGCAGCCGGTGGAGTTCAAGAGATGCTCATTGCGCACCTTCTTTATCGCGGCATACTTTTCCACATAGCGCAGGCCAGCGAAGTAGTTCGTGATTTCCCGCTGAAATCGCGGGACAGGTGTCTCCACTTTTCGCCCTTCTTCCAAGGCGCGAACCTCCTCCAAGGTCAACGGATTGCCCTCAATCGCCGACAGGCGTTGAAAGTTTCACACTGAAAACCCGTCCACTGATATGAGAGTAATTACAGCCATTTACGGATGTTGTCCGCGAACCGGTTGTAAAAGTAGCTGATCGCGAGAAGGACTACTCCCAGTAGGAGAAAGCTGATGATGCGGTAGATCGAGTCGAAGCCCCAGACGTCCACAAAGAACAGGCGACCGATTGCAAGGCCCAGCATGGCGATTCCCGCCATGCGATAAAGCCGCTCTTTCATTCCAAAACCCACGCCAAATAACACCAACGTAAGCGCTACCCATGCAATCGTGAGTTTGCCGCTGCCGCCATGCTGCACCGTCCATCGTGTCACCCACAACCACAAGGCGACTAGCGCGCCTATTCTCAAAAAGTTCCCGCTTTCATCAGAACAAACCTTCAGCCCTTTGGCCAGCGCACGATGGGAGTGCCAGCCTGCGAACAGTGCGATCAACGCTAACAAGCCGGACACCTGCGCCGGATGCTCAAACAATTGCCATGTCAGCAACAGCAGGGACGCAAAGGCATACGCAAGACCGGCGCGCGATTCCTCCCTGTCTCGACGGAATCCGCCCAGCGCCAGTCTCGCCGAACCAAGGGCGGCAAAAAACAACGGACGCATCGGCGCCGTTATAAACTCCAAACCCCAAAGGCCCACGAGCAGCGTGGCGGTATAACGATATATTGCGCTGCATTGCGCCACTGTCTCCCACACGAAACCTTCCGTCTGCGGTGCACGCTTTTTCGCATATGCGACCAGCGCGGAGGATATCAAAAGGTTTGCGATAGGCACCAGAGACGCCGCCCAGCCTGGATCGCGCATCACCAATGCCGTGATTAAATAATACACGCTGAGAAACGTGAACACCTGGCCAGCAAGGGAGATCATCCATGCACGGGTGAGTGCGCCGTAAATCAAAGTCCCTATAGCAACGAGGCTTGCCACGACCATCAAGGCATCGCCACTCAGTCCGGAGGTCATCCAAAACACACCCACTACGACGCCAACACAGGCGAACCCGGTCTGGATTAATGTCCGCGTCTCATCAGAAACCGGGAGTGTCTGTTGTCGCTGCCACCAATGCAACAACCCGACCGCACTGAGGATCAGGACAATCGGCGACAACGCGATGGTGGGAGTCTGATTACTACAGGCGCTCACAAACAGCACCGCTCCGGCACCAAGAAACAGCTGACTGGTGAAAGCGATTTCCGACAGTTTCCAAAAGCGCAGCGGTAGCAAACCCGCCGCTGCCGAGAGGGCGAAGACAATCGGTTGCCACGTTGTTGGGACGAATTTGTTGATCATCACACCGAAGAGAATCAATCCGAAGGAGGAGAACGCAAATGTCGTCGCATCGATCGCGGGGTCTTTCAATTTCTCATCCAGATGCTTTTTCCAAATGCTGTTGAAGAGCAATACTCCGGCAACGAGAGCGCCCGGCAGCCATCCAGCGCGATCCAGATGAATCTGCACCACCATGATTAAAAACGCACCGAACCCACACGCCACTGCGCCGATTTCATTGATCACTTTGTAGCGCCAGCGTGTGCCGCCAAGGAGCAGCGCACTTTCCAGGGCGAGGATGATCGCGAGTTGCTGGCCCGTAAATTTGCTGATTAGCCCCACGGTCGCGAGCAATACACCCTGCACATAATACGCACTCGAAATCGCTGGCTCGTCGCGGGAGAGGCGGCGTGCAATCAATGATGCAGTCAGCAGCACAGCTCCATATCCCGCCGAGAACATCCAGAATGCTTGTGGCGCGGCGTGAAGGATTTGCTGCGCGCCGATCAGGAAAAACACGCCATTGTTTATGGTGAGAAATGCAATGCGATCCGCCGGACGAAACGCCACCGCCGTCGCCAGCAAAGCCGCCGCAGTAAAAAACACCCAATAACAGCCAAGAAATCCCATGCCAATTTCCAGCCCACCCGTTGGATGTCCCATGCGCCAGAATACGTAGCTTCCGTAAGTCCCGATCAAGCTCGCGACGGTAATTTTCGTCCATTGCCGTTTGAGCAGGAAATACAGCGCAACAGCGGTCAGGAGCAGATTCGAGAACAGTGAGAAGCCGCCGATGGCGTTGATGGCGGATGTGTAATAGCTCAACAACACAGCCAGCAAGGCGACCATTTCCGAGCGACGCCGATCTGCAAACCAGATCATCGTCCCGGCAAATCCCAGCAACAGCATGCCGCCGACAACCGGGCTTTCGATTACTCGCAGACGTTCTACGAAATGAGCGGCATATCCTGTATAGTAGAGAGTGGCACCACCGCCTGCGATAAGCACGTGGGCGTAATTTTTCATCGTTTCCCGACTCCGCTCCAGCCAGAACCCAATTCCGCCCAGTGCGCCACCAGCCATTGCAAGGAGAGTCAGCTTACCCATGGCTCCAAGCTTCGGAACGATCATCTGGTAAGCGTAGTTTCCGAGAAAAACCAACCCCGTGAGTAGGATCGCAATGCCCAATCGCGCCATCCAGAATTTGCCGAGACGCATCTCCATGGGCTCAGCAGGTGCGTCGGCGGGCGCTGTCGCGTCCTTGGTAGGATGCGCTTTCTGGCTGGAATCACTGCTCCGATAAGTCCCATAGCTCCCAGGCTTCCCATCAGTAGTGCCTTCCTGCTGCGAGATATGGGACTCATGGGAAACCACCTCAGGAAGCGCTATTACAAGAGGGGGCTCTTCTGCTTCCGCAAACGTCACAATCGCTGGCTCCAGCTCTATAGGGTGCTCCGGTAATGTTTCCGGTTCCGTGATGGGCGCGATCAGATCGATCCGGTTATCCAGCAGGCTTACCAGCCGATGAATGCGCTTTTGTTCATCCCGGATCTGCTCCAGTTCAAAACGTTGTGGGGTGCTCATGCGGAAAACCATGCCACCGGACGTCACGCTTGCGTGAATTGATAATTGCAATCACGACATTGATTTAATCAATGTTCCCAGAGATCCATAGGTGTCGCCCATTGGGCTCAACCTACGTCCAATGGCTGGAAACCCTCCGGCAACACACTCCGCAGTATTTCCACAGACTATGAATTCGACTCCATCACAGGCTCCCGGCAAAACGGAACGTGATTACATTTTTCTTCGGGAATGTTTTTATGAGGTTTTGAAAGAGGCGAACGAACATTCCATCGCAGTGGCTCTGGTGGAAAAAGTAGAGATGCTTCCGGAGGATCACACCGGGGCCAACCGTATCGCACAGGCACAATCCATTTCCTTTCAGCTCCTGAATCTCGCCGAGGAAAACTCAGCCGCCCAACGCCGTCGGACTGTGGAGTCGGAAACCGGTCTCGCTCACGACCCCGGGAACTGGGCGAATGTGCTGGAGCGGTTACAGGCACTGGGGCTGACGGAAAAGCAGATCGCGGCGGTGCTTCCCGATATTCTCGTTGAGCCGGTGCTCACCGCCCACCCGACCGAGGCAAAACGCGCAACCGTGCTGGCATGTCATCGTGAGCTTTATCTCCTGTTGGTTCGTAAGGAGAACCAGATGTGGACCCCCTTGGAGCGGCAGGCGTTGCGGGAGGATGTTAAAATGGTATTGGAGCGGCTCTGGAGGGCGGGAGAAATCCTGATCGAACGTCCCGATGTCGGTGCGGAGTTGCGAACGGTGATTCACTATCTCACGAATGTTTTCCCTCATGCACTGACTGTGCTGGACCGTCGGTTGCGGGATGCATGGAGCGAGGCTGGGTTTGATCCCGCATTGCTGGCCTCCCCCTCGGCACTTCCTCGGCTTTCGTTTGGCAACTGGGTGGGCGGGGATCGCGATGGCCATCCGCTGGTGACGGCGGCGGTGACTCAACAGACCCTGCAAACGCTCCACAGTGCAGCGCTGGAACTGTTGCGTGACCGGTTGACTGTGCTGGCTGCGCGCCTGAGTTTGTCGTCCTTGCTTCAGCCTCCGGATACAGAGTTGGATGCGCGCATTGAAAAGATCAGCGGGATTCTCGGGGAAAAAGGTGCGTTGGCGTTCCTGCGAAATCCCAGCGAGCCATGGCGTCAGATGACGAATCTTATTCTGGCGCGATTGCCTGCTGCGGAGGGAAAAAATCCGCCCGGCGCGTATCAAGACACGGCGGAAATGCTGGATGATCTGGAGGTTTTACGCACTTCGCTGGTGCGGATCGGTTCCCACAGACTCGCGAGACTGGGTGTGGAACCGGTAATCCGCAAAGTGCAGACCTTTGGCTTTCATCTTGCCGTGCTGGATATCCGCCAGAACTCGCGTGTGCATGAACTCGCGGTGAGTCAATTGATGGCTGCCGGCGGAGTCGCTCACGAGGGGAATTACGAAGTTTGGAATGAGGTGCAGCGCTGCGCTTGGCTGGAGAAGGAACTGCAATCCCCGCGTCCTTTTGCCCATGAAGACACAGCCCTTGGTCCCGAGGCATCTATGGTTGTGGATGTTTACCGTGTCATTGCCCGTTACGTCCGCGAACATGGCGAGGCGGGGATTGGTTCGCTCATTGTGAGTATGACCCGCAACGTGTCCGATTTACTCGCGGTGTATCTTCTCGCACGCGAAGCCGGTCTGGTGATTTACACGTCGGAGGGAATGCTCTGCCAGATTCCGGTCGTGCCTCTTTTTGAAACGATTGGCGACCTCCAGCGCAGCCCGCAGATACTTCAGACATTCCTAGAACATCCGGTTACCCGTCGGTCACTTGCGCATCATGCCGCCCTCACAACGCGCGCGGATCTCGTGCAGCAGGTGATGATCGGATACAGCGATTCCAATAAGGACGGCGGAATTCTTGCCTCGCAGTGGGGCTTGCAGCGTGCGCAGGAGGCGTTGACCACCATGGCGCGTGCGTGTGGTGTCAGACTACGGTTTTTCCATGGCCGGGGAGGAACGATTTCCCGGGGAGCCGGTCCGACGGATCGCTTTCTCTCCGCGCTCCCGCATTCCTCGCTGGGAGGGGATTTGCGAATGACCGAACAAGGCGAGACGATTGCGCAGAAGTATGCAAATCACATTACCGCCGTGCATAATCTGGAGTTGTTGTTGGCAGGAACGGCAGGCGTCACCCTCGCGCACTTGCGCAAGGAACGAAAACTCCATCCGCTCGCCGAGGTGATGGATCGTCTGGCGGCATCGAGTCGCACCACTTATGAAAAACTGATCGCTGAGGAGGGATTCATCGAGTTTTACGGAGAGGCGACCCCGATTGATGTGATTGAGTCCAGCCGGATTGGCTCGCGCCCATCGCGGAGGAGCGGACGCCGGACGCTGGAAGATTTGCGTGCGATTCCCTGGGTGTTCTCATGGAGCCAGTCCCGCTTTTATCTCTCCGGTTGGTTTGGCGTGGGCAGCGCCCTGGAGGAGTTGCTGAATGATGATCCTGTCGCATTCGAGGCATTGCAGAATGAAATCGGCTCGTGGCCGATGATGCGTTACTTGATTCATAATGTCTCCACCAGCCTGCTGACCGTTGATCTGGAAATCATGCGGAGCTACTCCGCGCTCGTGCAGAATGTGGAACTCCGGGACAGGATGTTTTCCATCATCGAATCCGAATACACACGCACGCGCCGTATGATAGAACAGCTGTATGGAGGGACATTAGCGCAGCGCCGCCCTGTGATGTCCAAAATGCTAGGATTGCGTCAGCCCGGCCTCGCCTTGCTGCATAAGCAACAGATCAAAATGCTACAACATTGGCGGGAAATGAAAGCCGCCGGAAATGAAGATGCCGCCGCGAAAGCTTTGATTCCGCTGCTGGTGACCGTGAACGCCATCGCGAGCGGATTGCGGACGACCGGGTAGGTGGCAAGAAACTACAGGCCTGCCCTTATCGCTCGAAACTAGAGGCCAAGTAACTCAACAATTATTCAAACCAACCATGAAGAGGACGCTTCAGATTCTTGCCATCCTTGCAGGCTTGCACCTTTTAGCCGTCGCCTTCTACCAGGTGCTCATGTTTCAGCACGAGCTGCCACATATTATCAATCAATCTTTGCCAAGCCCAGGCTCTGCCGACACTTTACTCGGTTCTGGTGCGGTTCTTTGGGTCTTTCATCCATTCATCGCGACGCTCATTGCCATGCATCTCGATTTGATTCTTCCGGCACCTCTCTTATTCGTTTGTGAGAGTATTGTTTGGGCATTCCTTACTCTCTCGCTCTTCATTATCATTCGATACGTTTTTCGCCATCAGCGTTACAACGCGCGCATTAAAAAAGCGGAAACCCCTGAAAATTAAAGATCTGTCCCTTGTGGCTAGCGATCGTCATTTAGCATACTCCTCAGCATCTGGAATCATGCATAGCTCTACCCACTCGGTAAGCGAATCGAACAGCGCAGTGTGAGGCCATCTCGGCTGGGTCTCTCGCTGATAGGTCAAATGCACAACCGCAAAACTCTGTGCGGACTCTCCGAGGTAAAACAAAACATCGTCACAATCTTGGCGAACGCCGATGGCTGCGACCGAGCGACCAAACAGAACGTGGCCGGTGCACAGTTCTCGTGGCAACTAGGCCTCTGCTTGCGACGCCTGCTCAGGTGAAGCCGGTAGCCAAGGCTTACGCCACTGAATCTGTGATATGTCGATCTTACTCACGGTGTGCGAGGCTGGTGTTTATCTCTCATCTTCTGGAATTGGTGGATGCTCGCGTCGCATCCAAGCACTACCAACTGTGGTGCGAATAGCCTGCCAACCCGGCTCAAGGTCTGCAACTTCGAGAACTGTAGGGTCGAGACGAACAATCTCCTCCAAGCAAACAAGCTTCGCGTCTGCCATCGAAGCGTCTGAACAGCCGATGAACTGCCATCCATGGTCTTCGGCATCGTGGGAAACCAACAATATCGGCTCTGAACGATCCAAGACCTGGCGCATTGTAAACGTGGCGCAATTGCGCGGCTGGTCGAACGGCCAAGTATCTATATGATTGGGTTTCATGGCGCGAGGGATGCCGAACACTTATTACACTGCAAGCCATGCAGTCTCCTGCCTGCAGTTTTAGAGTGAATAGTGACGGGCTGCTGAAACATGAAAGGAGGCATTAACAATCAGGGCGCTTCCAGCAAGCCTTAATACTAAGCCGTAACTAACTATGCAAAACCAGACCCGCCTGCAGCGCTATGTGCAGCATTGCGGGCAGGAAGCGGAGACCGAAGAGCGGAAAGATGGAGCGAGGTTTTTGCGGATCTTTCACGCGATGTGAAGCCACTCACTTTTCAGTGAACTTTGTCTCATCACTTCAATCGTCTCTTAAGAGATTAAAAAGGACTCGAGCAAAGGCGCAGAGGCGCAAAGTGGATTATTTGCTTCAGAATCTTTGCGTCTTGGCGGCTTTGCGCGAGTCTGCTTTTTGAAAATTATACGGAAAGGGACTTTTTGCGCCTGTGTCTTTAAAGCTTTCGTGATTGATCCCAAAAAATCTCACCGTGGAATTCGACATTTGTCGGAAGACCAGTTACGGGAAGTGCGCTCCCCCGGTATTTTACCGTATGAAAAAAACCAAAATCATCGCCACGCTGGGGCCGGCAACTGAGTCGCCGGAAATGTTACGTCAACTGATCGAGGCAGGAGTGAATGTGTTCCGCCTCAATATGAGCCATGCGCCTCACGACTGGGTGCGCATGATCGTTCCTCGCATTCGCGCGGTCGCAAAGGATCTCGATGCCTTGGTCGGCATTCTTATGGACACCCAGGGGCCGGCTATTCGCACCGGCGATCTCGCAACCAAGCTGAATCTCAAACCGGGCGACGTTTTCGAATTCACGGTACGTGGTGAAAAGAGCGAGGAGAATTTCAGCGTGGATGTGAATTACGACGGCCTGATCGATGACATCAAAGTCGGCGATACCGTGCTGGTGGATAACGGGGTTATTCACATGAAAGTGCTCGCCAAGGACGGAAATAAAATCCGCTGTAAGGTGCTGACCGAGGGGGTGATGGGATCACGGCGGCACATCAATCTTCCTGGAGTAAAAGTGAACTTACCGCCGTTGACCGAAAAGGACATCTCGGATGTCGAGATGGGTACGGAAATGGGCGTGGACTTTGTCGCGTTAAGCTTCTGCCGGGAGGCGAGTGATGTCGGCGCATTGCGCAAACTGCTGAAAGAAAATGACAGCAAGGCTCGGATTGTTTCCAAGATCGAAGATCAATGCGCCATTCGAAATCTCATCGAGATCATTCACGCCACCGACATCGTCATGGTCGCACGTGGCGATCTCGGCATTGAATGCAACATGGAGGATCTGCCCGCCATCCAGCGTCGTATCGTCCGCGAATGCATCAAACACGGACGCCCGGTGATTGTTGCAACGCACATGCTGGAGAGCATGATCCAGAGCCCGGTACCGACACGCGCAGAAGTAACCGATCTCGCCAACGCCATCTTCGAACAGGCAGACGCCATCATGCTCAGCGGAGAGACCACCATTGGCAAATATCCCGTCGAATGTGTAAAAGTGATGACAAAAGTCGCCGCGCGCATGGAACCCGAACCTGCGGCGGGGTTTGCTTCCGAGGCTATTCTGGACAATGACCGTGAACACGTCATCCACAGCGCCGTTGTCCTCGCCAACAGTCTTCAGGGTTCCAAACTTCTGGTTTTTACACGCCGGGGACACATTGCGAACTACGTTTCCGGGCAGCGTCCAAAGCATTCCCCTATTTACGCTTTCGCTCCCAATTGGGAACTGGCGCGCCGTCTTTCGCTCAACCGCAGCACCTATCCTCATTCGATGTCTTTTGATACCAACCCCAATCGAACCATCGCCGCAGCGGTGGAGTTTCTCATGAATAAAGAGCTCGTCAAAAGCGGTGATCATCTTGTGATAGTGACCGACATCCTCGCAGGCGAGGACCGGTTTGACTCCGTCCAGCTCCGGCGCGCGCCGTAGCAGCTTGCCGCCCAATGTTGATCAGCCTTTAGGGGCTTATTCCTTCGCGAGCGTTCCTCGTGTAACTCCAAGCTGGCTCTGAGCATTCAGTTTTCGCCATAAATCCTCACCCTGCTGGCCGCCATCCAAAAGCGTGCGATAGGCTGTAATCACTTTCCCTGTCTCCTCCGCGTTTTCTTCCAGCAATTCGACGCGATAATGACGCAGCCCTGCGGCGTGCAGCGAATCAAAGAAGTGCGCGCCCGTCTGTGCAACGGCATTGAAAAGCGTATTGCGGCATCCGACGTCTGCTCTCAACGGATGTTCTACGCCCACTCGATCGCGAAGATGGACGCGATGCTTTTCGCAAGGACGTCCGCAATCGAGAAAGGTCGAGCCTTTCGACATAAAAGCGGCAAAGACGCAGTGCTCCATATGAAACATCGGCATGTGCTGATGAAGCGTGATCTCAAACCACTCCGGCGGCGCTACGCCAAGCAGCGATAGCACCTGGTCGATATTTAGATCGTAGCTGATTGTGAGACGTTCCAGTGCCTTTCCGATGAAATGCTGAGCAGCAAGCGGGTTCGCGACGTTTAGCGAAAAATCACCGATGCTACGGATTGCACGCTCCCGGAAGTATTCGATTGCGCCGAGATTGCGAATGATGACTCCGTGCGGATTCGCGCTCTCGATCAGTTTGAAAAAACCTTGTTCACCAGCTTTTTGAATCCTCGGTGTTGCCACGAAAATCTCCGCGCCACTCTCCTCCCTCACAAGCTTCACTATGTCTTTATAACGACGAATATCTTCAAAATCCACGTAGAGTGTCTGCACTCCGGTCTTCAGCGCCGCTTCCACCTGTTCCTCGGTGCGACAAAGCAAGGTCAGCCTGCACGCATTTGCAGGAGAGGTGTCCGCAGCGCGATTTTCTCCTGACTGGAAAACACCCCGCCATGAATCCGCTACTTCAGAACGCACGACCTTCCCGGCTTCATCCAGTTTGAAAGCAATCTCCCGACGTAAACGGTTAAGCTCTCCGATGGGCAGAATCACATTACCTTCCAGCCGATTTTCAAATTCACACAGTTCGTAAGGATGCTCGCCAAAGCGGCCCAGATGTTCGCGAAGACGGTCGGTAATCAGAGGTGCATTGCGGGCCTGTTGTAAAGGGATCGCAGAGACAGCGGTGACCGTAGTGTCTCCCAAAACTACCGAAACTTCCAACGCAGCATCCGCACTTCCGCTGACACTCATCCGTAATAGCTCGCGTCTGTGCGGCATGATGTTTCCAGCAAAACTCTGCCGCAATGTGCGCTCCAGAGTAGGATCGCTTGTCTTCCAAACACGATGTCCTGCGCGTAACTTTTCAAAATTAATTTTTCCGTGTTCGAAGAAATAACGGCTTCCTTTCACTCCGTAGATCCGTCCGCCCTGCTCCTGATTTGTATCTTCGCCGGTATCAAACACGATACCGTCTCCCGCCTTGAGCGAGATCTCAGCTTCCAGCTCCACATAGTCCCGCCCCACTACACCAATGCGCCCTGCAAATGGTCCGCGCTTTTTACCAAAACGCGCAGGAACCAACTGCTGATGATCGCATCCATGCATCCAGCCGGAAAACAGTCCGCGAGAAAAAGTCATCTCCAGCTGGTAGCGCTCATCTGCCGACAATTTAGCGGCTCGCTCCTCCATGGCTGCATCGAGCATACGACGGTAAACCTGTGTGACGGCGGCGACATACTCCGGTGTTTTGAGTCGTCCTTCGATTTTAAAACTGGTGATCCCGCATTCCAGAAGCGCGGGGATCTCTTCCGCAGCGGCGAGATCCTGTGGGGAAAGCAGATAGCGCCGGTCACCCAGATCACGCAGCGCACCATCTACAATCAACTCATAAGGCATGCGACACGCCTGCGCGCATTCGCCGCGATTAGCACTGCGCTGGCCGAGCGATTCACTCGTAAGACATTGGCCGCTGTATGCAACACACAAAGCTCCGTGAACAAAGACCTCTAGAGGTAAGGGTATTGTCTGCCCTTCGCGGAACTTTTTGAGCTCGCGAATATTTAATTCGCGAGCGAGTACCGCTCTTTTTACTCCCAGCTCTTTCGCAAACTCGATTCCCTCCGGCGAGGTAATCGTCATCTGCGTACTAGCGTGGATCGGCAATTCCGGTGTGATTTTCCCCGCCAGTTTCACTAGCCCCACATCCTGCACGATGAGTGCGTCCACTCCCGCCCGGCTACAATCGCGCAGCATCTGGCTCGCAGCTTCGAGCTCATTGGTGAAAACGAGTGTATTAAAAGCGACATAAGCCTTCACTCCGTGACGATGACAGAATGCGACAACCTCGGGTAATTCATCGTCGCGAAAATTATCGGCCCGTAAGCGCGCATTAAAACGAGGAAGGCCGAAATAGACCGCATCCGCACCATTCGCAACCGCCGCCCGCAAACAATCCCAACCACCAGCCGGAGAAAGAAGCTCGGGCTGGTGGTCGTGGTGCGAATCGGGGTGAGGCATGAAGAGAAGGAGCAAGGAAGAATGACAAAGGGGGAAGAGCGTGGCGCTACGCGCTATGAAGAAACGGTCTTCCAAAGCGCGAAGCGCCTGAACCTTCTTCCATGCTCCCTTGTCCTTTCTCCTTCTGCCCGGCTATGCAGTAAACGATGCGAGCAGTGTTCCGGTGACATCCTTAGTCGTCACAGCCATGATGAATCCATCGATTGGAATCGTAGTTCCTGGAGAATTATTGCCCACCGTGGAATTGAATACACCATCATCGTCCAGATCGTAACCGATGAAATCTGTCTTCAACGATGTGACACTGGATGCTGCTGCAAACAATCCGGACGAATTGACTGCTGCTGCAACTGCGCCAATAGCACTTGCCGATACTCCTTTGATATATCCAGCAAGTCCGACTGTGGCACCTGTACCGCCGCGTCCGACAAAAAGACCTTGAGCCAACCCGTTGGTGAGTTCTGTTTTCGGAACACCTGCATAGGCGCCCACTATGGCACCATCCGGATCGAATACGCCAATCGTCGGACGCCCTACGAATCCCGAAATTTTGGTATTAACGACATTTCCACCGGCTCCACCTTTTCCAGAAGGCGCTGCTCCGCCGTTGCCAGCCTCAATGAGGCTCACAATACCAAAGATATCTTTGGAGTTCGTGACGCCCGTTACATCGCCGCCTTTTCCACCGATACCGCCACTTCCGGATGCCGCACCACCATCACCTGCGGTGAGAATTGCCGGTGCGCCTGATGTTGATGCCGACACGTTCACTGTCAGTCCTGATAACGCACCACCAACACCACCTGATTTCACTCCAGAGCCACCATTGCCTGAAGAAAGCAGCAGGCCGCTGTCAAAAGCGTTTCCATCGAAATCCACGAGACCGAAAGTGGAACTGAGAATCCCCCCGCCGACTCCGCCTTTTGCCACAGTTCCTCCACTGGTTCCGCCTGCACCGCCGTCACCTGCTACCGCAATGATCCGCTGTCCTTCAACTCCAAGTAGAATTCCGCTGATGTCACCACCCTTACCTCCATCTGAGGTGCCGCCTTGTCCGCCCGAACCTGCGAACAGACTTACTCCGGTAATATGCGTAGTGGTGAGTGGGAGACCGGAAGCGGTCGGTGCGTTTGGTAACTTGAGTGAAGTGACCGAGCCACCAATCCCTCCCTTTAAAGTGCCATTTCCTCCGTTACCAGCTGTGGCAATAAATGGGATACCCTCGGGATTTGAAACTGGCAGGATGGCATCAGGATCAAAAGTGGTGATTCCAGCCGATGTTTTTTGGAAACTCAAATTTCCACCATTTCCACCATTTCCAGCCGATCCATTACCGCCATTTCCTGCAACAACTGTGGCTACCACATAGTTGAGCAGGTAAGAGCCATTGGTAAGGATTTGATCGTGGACGGTCTTGTAGCTCAACCCGGTGAGCCCGCCGCCATTGCCGCCAGTGGTGCCGTCTCCTCCATTACCTGCAGTGAAGCTAAGCATAAGAGTGCTGTCCAACTCTGCGTCCGTGAAATCGGGATTCGGAACATTTTCGATATCGGATGAATCCGGTGGATCTATGACAAGGGTAATATTTGAAAATCCGCCACCTGCACCACCCGCTGCGCCCAAAGCGGAACCACCGTTACCTGCCGTAAAGATAAAGCTATCCGATGATTCGTTACCTTCCGAATCCTCACCAAGATTGCGCGTGTAGGTAAAATTGGCGATACTGCCTCCGGCTCCCGCTGGTGATGCTTTTGCAAGAGGCGCCACGGCGGGTGCGTCTCCTCCATCTCCTGCCGTAATCAGCAGACCGCCTGCACCCTGTGACTTTGCCTTGATGCCGGTGATGGAACCGCCCTTTCCGCCTGCGCCACCATTACCAGCGCTTGCATCACCAGCCGTCAAAATAATCTGGCCGTTATCCAGATTGAGTGTCATACCGCTGATACTGCCGCCATTGCCTCCTGCAGCCTTTGCGGAAACCGCTCCAGTTGGCGCTCCTGCATTGCCTACCTGAATCTCTAAAACATCCTGCGCAAAAATCTGTGGCGTCAGGACTTTGGCACCGACAGTGATCGTGGCCGGGTTACTTACTGATCCACCGGATCCTGCAGCTCCCTGGTTGCTGTCACCGCCATTACCGGCAGTAAGGATGATAACCGTGGTATCAGCATTTAGTCCGATGATGGACCCACCATCGCCGCCCTTGCCAAAAACGGTGCCAATATCCACACCCGTTCCACCGTTTCCTGCATTAATATAAATTTGCTTTCCGGAAAATGGCAGGACGTATGTGCTGAATGCTCCATACGCATTACTCGCACCAAACTCACTCAGTGAACTAGCAATGGCGCCGATTCCTGCAGATCCATCGAAATTTAAATAATCCGTAAACTGCCTGTATATGGAGGTCGCGCTGACCGTATTCGTATAAGTGTAGGAAGTTGGCGGGGCTCCTGCGCCAGCTTCAAAAATGTCCACCCTCGATGAACTATTGGTTGCCATGAGAATGGCGACTGGATCTTCAGTGAGAACATCGTGATCATCCATGAAAACAACAGACTGAGGCTTGCCGCTGGCAGTAGGGGTGACGTTTGCACTCAAGGAAATCCCGGCACCATTAATTTGGTAAACCCCCACCTCTTTTCCGGAACTCATGGCTACGATTGCAGTTCCATCACTCCCGGCATCCATTGACACAATCGCTCCCGCCAGAGTCTCCCCTGAGTTGGTAACAGTAATTCCCGATACGATCATGATTTCTCCGCTATCCATGCCGAGAAAGCCCTTGTTATCCGCACTGGTCATGGCCGTAACAGGAGAGCTTAATGTATCAATAATAACAGGAGGAGTGTTAGCATCCGTCTCCTCCGGCATGTATACAACATAACTTCCAGTCGCAGTGTTAGCGATGGATAAATAAGATCCGCCAATAATCTCCGTAAAAGCGAGATCACCATTCAAGCTGTAGAGGGATTTAGAGGTATCGTAGGCCAAATCTAGCGAATTCCAAAATCTCCCAGTGCTATCGTTGTAGTAGGTTGCAATGCTATTAGAACCTTTATAGGTCACCACAATATCCATAAAGCCGTCGCCATTGATATCAGCCAGATCAAGATCTGAGGCTCCACTTCCGAGCGAATCAATAATGCTAACAGTATCGTGCTGAATGAGTGTGAGAAAGACTCCGCCAATATTCTCCTGAACGACAAGCTCGCCCGTACCCATGTTGAGAACCACAAGGTCATCGTCACCGTCACCATCCATATCAGCAGCTTCGATGCGACCTGCGGTAGGGGAAATGTTAGCGAAATTGTTATTATTTATACTACCACCATCTCCAGCAGATGCGCCCTGCCCGCCATCTCCCGCAGTAAGGGTGTAAGTCGTCGTCTGACTTCCCATGTCGAGCGATTTAATGGAACCACCCGCTCCTCCTGCACCACCCGTTCCTACTCCACCATCGCCAGTTATAAACACCACATCTCCGACTGAGGCGAGCTCAGTTATTCTTAAAATGCTTCCTCCTGCCCCGCCAGTTTTACCATCTCCTCCATGCCCTGTGTAGATGGCATAGCTTGGAATTGCCCCGTTGTTAATCGGATTCACCGATGCGTTTTTAATTGTAATATCGGTCGCACTGCCACCTGGGGCTCCTGCTCCAACCGATACGGCACCAGTCGGGGATCCGTTGCCAGTAATGATTTGCAACTCGTAGGTATCGGTAACCGTGCCATTGCTGACACCTGCCGAAGGGGCCAGTAATGCGATCTGGCCTGCTGCATTCACATCAAAATTGAATGTGGACTGATGGCCCACAAGGATGGGATTCAGATCCAAATCCGGGTAGGCTAGGCCACCAACCGTGAGCGTGAAATTACTCGTGGAACCGATTTCGGATTGAGGATGGAAGACACCATCTCCGGCATAAATACCGCTAATCTGACCGCTGATATTAAATCCGGTAATAGATCCTCCAGTGATGATACTACCTACATCTCCATCCTCAATGTGCAACGGGAAGGTTTGTAGTTTGATATTATTAGGTAGGAGCAATCCTCCGTCGCGTCCATTAGTGGGATTGCCGTCTGAATCGCTGAGATAACCACTCGCTTCCAGATTCCCTACTACATCACCACGAATATCCCCATAAACCTGAATGCTCGCACCTGGGCCGGCGGATATGCCGTAAATGTGCCCGTCCGCGTAATAAACGAGCGCCTGACCTGAAAGCACTTTAACCAGTGTCACACTGTCTTCTCCGACTGATTGCTCTCCGGTAGTTGGATTGCCGGAACCCCCTAGAAGATTTGCGCCGTATGCCAGCAAGGCGGGAGCAATACGTGATTCTAAAACTTCGATTGACGAAAACTTACAAGCAGGACGGGTGGATTTTTTCATAAGGTTGAGTTGGTGGTGTGAGAAAACAGCGACAGTAAGCAAACCGCATGCCCCTTGGAAAATCCTTTCGTGGATAAAATGAGGCGAGCAAGGCGATTAAAACAACTCTCCCGTTTTTTGCGGAGGAATGAAATCCACCACAGGCGTAAGAGAAAAAATATCGGTCAGCATTTTGGTGAATTCTTCCTCACTGAGAATAGTAACCCCATGCTTTTTGGCATCCTCAAGCTTGGAGCCAGCACCCGGCCCGGCAACGACGTAATCCGTCTTTTTGCTCACGCTGCTGCTGGCATTGCCGCCAAGCGCCCGGATCTTTTCGGCTGCCTCATTACGCCCCATCCTTTCCAATGTGCCGGTGAGCACAAATGTCTTTCCGGAAAATGGCGTTTTGCCTCCGGCTCCGCCGCCGCCACGCGGTGCAATCCCAAGCTCCTGAAGACGCTGTAACGTCGCTTTTCCAGCTGGACTCGACAGCCAATCCAATGTGGCCCTTGCAGCGACGGGGCCAACAGCCACCACCACATCCCGATCCGCTGCCTTCTTTTTTGAGGACGGCTGGGCGAAACCGGCTTCGCTCAAACGACGACCGACAACATCCGCCTCCTCCTTATTCTTTTCGATTCGTAAACGATCCAGCTCCACGACATCCCACAGCAATGACGAATGCGCAACCGCCTCCAATGTCTCATGATGCTTTGCCAGATCATGAGCTGTCTCCTCGCCAACATCAGGAATTGCCAAAGCCAGAATCCAACGAGCCAGAGGCATGGTCTTCGCTCGCACCGCGGCCTCGATGAGTTTAGTGGCGTTCTTTGCGCCAAAAACACGCGGCTCGTCGTCGGTGCCTAGGTTTAGTACCGCAAGTTGCTCGAGCTTGAGCTTGAAAACATCCAGCGGATCGTTGACAAGACCGCGCTCCACTAGGGCGTCTGCCACAATTCCGCCGAGCCCTTCGATGTCGAGTGCTCCGCGCTTGGCGAAATATTCTAGCCGTCTTGTTTTCTGTGCGGGACAGGATGGATTTTCACAAATCCACGCTGCAAAATTTGGATCGCGACGAGGCAACTGTCCGCAAGCCGGGCATTTTCCGCCAATGTGCTTTAGAAAATCAAACGGCTCCGTTCCTTCTGGACGCTTTTCTAATATGACGCTCACAACGGCTGGAATCACCTCACCCGCCTTTTCAATAATCACCGCGTCGCCTATACGGATGTCCTTGCGCCGGATCTCGTCCTCATTGTGCAGCGTCGCACGGCTAATCGTGCTGCCGCGAAGTAAAACGGGTTCCAGCTCGGCGACAGGCGTGAGCGCGCCGGTGCGCCCGACCTGGATGGTGATGTCGCGCACTTTCGTCTCTGCTTTCTCGGCGACATATTTCCAGGCTTTTGCCCACTTTGGAAAACGCGAGGTGTAGCCTGCCTGCTCGCGCAGCTCGACCTGGTTGAGTTTGATCACCGCTCCGTCTGTCTCGTAACCGAATGTGTCGCGCACTGCATCAAGCTCATTGATCGCGGCGAAAACTTCCTCGGCGTTTTTGCAAAGTTTTTGAAAAGCTGGTGCTGGCAGACCGAACTGTTTGATCCATGCAAGAAACGCTGCCTGCGTGGGCGGGAGATCATCAGAGCATTCGCCCGGACTATATAGAGTGATGGAGAGAGGGCGTCTCGCAACCTCGGCGGGATCGAGCTGTTTCAGTGAGCCGGAGGCGGCGTTCCGCGGATTAGCAAAAGGTTCCTCGCCCCGCGCGATCATTTCATCGCACACCTTGCGAAAGCCCGCGACCGGCAGATAAACCTCACCCCGCACCTCAAGCACTTCGGGTGCATTGTTTATCCGAAGCGGAATCGCGCGAATCGTCTTCAGGTTACCCGTAATGTCGTCGCCTGTCTCGCCATCGCCGCGAGTCGCTCCTGTTATAAAAGCACCGTTCTCGTAGCGCAAACTCACCGCGACACCGTCCACCTTCGGTTCCACCAGCCACTCGAGCGTCTCTCCGGGCAGCAGCTTCTCGACACTGGAAACCCATTTTTGAAGCGCCTCGAAACCATCTTTTGCAAAAAGATTATCGAGCGAAAGCATCGGCACCGCGTGACGCACCTGTTTGAAACCAGCGGTGGCTTTTCCTCCCACGCGACGGGTCGGGGAATCGGCTGGAACCTGCTCCGGATCCGCAGCCTCAAACCCGCGGAGTTCGCGGAAAAGCGCGTCGTAATCGGCGTCGCTGATGGTGGGTCGGGCTTCCGCGTAATACAGGCGGTCGTGCTCCTCAATCTGTCGCCGGAGTTCTGCTGCTCTTTCGTTGGATGAAGGCATAAATAGTAGAGGTGAAAATAACGCCTGCCGCAGCGCCGAGCGCATCGGCTGCAAAATCGAGCAGATCGGCCCCCGTGCGATTCGGGGTGAACATTTGGTGTATTTCGTCGGCGATTCCATAGGTGCTAAGCACCACGTAGGCAGTGAGCGACAAAACAGGCCAGGTCAGGCGGGTGCTCCAGCGGAGGGCGATGACAAGCGCAATACCTCCGGCGAAAAAGGCGACGAAATGCGCAGCTTTATCCCAGAAGGTAATATCCAGCTTTTCAATCTCGGGACCGGTCATGGAGCTGAAATAATAAATAGTGCACGCCCAGCAAAGGACGCCAAACCAAGCGATAATTTTCAGCCACAATGGAATACGAAAGGTCATGCTCAAAAAGAGAGAAGTGGACGGTCTGCCTGAGAGATGCAAGTCTTCAACAGGTTTCATGAATCAACCGACTCCCCAGTTCAGACGTATTCTCGGCATCGAAGGTGGCGGCACCAAAACGGATTGGGTGCTGCTCGATGAGTCGCATCGTATTTTGCAGGAGGGGCAGCTTCCTGCTTCAAACCTCAAGCTTTCTACCGATACCGAGCTTGCTCGGCTTTTCTCCGTTTTGCCGCACGAGGTTACTGACGTCGGCGTTTTTCTCGCAGGCTGTTTGATGGAGCATGATCGCACCCGACTCTTGCGACTCGTGCAGACTGCATGGCCGGATGCGCATCATGTGGTAGGCAGCGACCGGGACTCCGGCTTTGTAACCGCGCTGGGTAAAGAAGACGGCATCATTGTCATTAGTGGCACTGGCGCTGTGGTGCAGGGGCGAAAAGGTGGGCGCTCGGACAAAGCGGGTGGATGGGGGCATATACTGGGCGACCGGGGCGGTGGTTACGACGTGGCCCGGCACGCGTTGAGGAAAGTGATCTTACGCTACGATCTCGAAAAGACCCTCACACCGCTTGCCACCGCCATTCTTTCCGATCTTGGGCTGAGCGAACTTCCGCAGTTGGTGGACTGGGTGAACCAGGCCGATAAAATGCAGGTGGCACGACTTGCCCCTGTTATTTTCCGCGCAGCCGAAGCAGGCGATGAGGACATGCGCGAATTGATCAATCATCGCGCGCGTGACCTCGCTAATTTCACTTTCGCTGTCGCCCAACGTCTCGACCTGTGCACCAAGCCGGTGAAAGTGCGACTTCTCGGCGGGCTGCTTACGAAGGAGCCGGCTTATGTGGAGCAGTATGAGGATTACCTATCCAAGCTGCTTCCCGACGCTGAAATCGGGCTTTGTATCCGCTCGGGTGCATTCGGTGCGGCGACGCTTGCAGCAGAGGAGATCACGGCGGCGATTCCAGGCGCGACCACTCCGACCTTATCGAAAAAATCAACCGAAGAGCTCGCCCAGGCTGTCACGGAACAACTTCATCCGAAAGCCGAGGAGCTCGACGCAATGGGAGCTGGAGAGCTGGTGAAACTTTTCATCGAGGAGGAAGATCAAGTGCGGGTGGCACTAGCCGCCTGCGCAAAGCCGCTCGGACAGGCGGTTATGGAAGTCTTTACCGCGCTCAAGGCAGGCGGACGTCTTTTCTACTTCGGTGCAGGAACCAGCGGACGACTGGGCGTGCTCGACTCGAGCGAAATCCCACCGACATTTGGAACGTCTTCCGATGTGGTGCAGGGAATTATCGCGGGAGGCTCCTCCGCTTTTTTCAAAGCAGCCGAAGGCGCGGAAGACTCCGGAGCCGCCGGTGCGCTCGCCGTCCAGGAACGAGGCGTGTGCGAGAAAGATGTCGTGTGCGGCATCACCGCGAGCGGGCGGACTCCATTTGTGCTGAGTGCCCTAGAACGGGCATCGAGACTAGGCGCTAGGACGATTTTGATCACCTGCAATCCGGCGCGTCAGCTTTTGGAACAAAGCCCCAACATCAACATCGATCTCCCGACCGGACCGGAAATCATCGCCGGCTCCACGCGTCTCAAAGCAGGCACGGCGACTAAGGTGGCGCTCAATATCATCTCCTCTTGCGCAATGATTCTGCTCGGAAAAATCAAGGGTGGCGCAATGGTGAACCTCAAGGCAACCAACGCCAAGCTGCGCGATCGCGCGCTCAGAATCGTCCAAAGTAGCTTGCGAATGGACGAGTCCACCGCACGCACATTACTCGAAAAGAGCGGCTGGGACATCAAGTCGGCGCTAGCGGAACACCGATAGATCCCGAAGCCGGTATGAGCACGACCCGGTGGTGGGCGAACTACTCCCTCAAGAAACTCACCAAGCAGGATTTTAACTTTCTGTGAGACGCCCCGAAACCTGAACGCGAAGCTGCAACCAATAAACCTAAATCCATGAATAGGATTCGCGAAACACGGGCATGTAGTCAGACAAGAGTTTTGTTGGATTATTTTGGGGTGGGCTTGCCGAAGGCAAGCGAGGGAGAGTTCCCCCGAACGCCTGCCGCGGCGAGCGGTGCGGGGTTTAGGGGTGCAGAGCCCCCATCAAACTGGTTGGCTTGATGGTCGGCTTGCCTTTGGGTTGGGTCCAACCGACAGAAGGTTACAGTCAGGCATTCGGGGTCTTGCGCCCCACGATGGTGCTTTCCGT
>Ga0105047_10001182_pt1 | contig 46438 bp, 47 predicted proteins | sample MAT04_FD_78384 | JGI IMG/M metagenome (GOLD analysis project Ga0105047, IMG submission 78384) | Freshwater microbial communities from Lake Fryxell liftoff mats and glacier meltwater in Antarctica - MAT-04 (megahit assembly) | ecosystem: Environmental > Aquatic > Freshwater > Ice > Liftoff... | reverse complement strand
ACCGTCAACGTGACGATGGCGCGGAGCGCGAAGTCATCCGCTGACGTAGCAGCCAACATCGATTCCTTGGCCGCGAAACCGAACGTCGGCGGCAGCCCTGCCATCGAGGCGGCCGCCACGAGGATCAGCGCCATCGTGGGTCTCCACGCCGGTGTGGACTCGGGCAGCTCGCGGAGGTTCCGGGTGTGGTGTTGGTGGTCGATCATCCCGACCGACATGAACAGCGTCGATTTGTACAGAGCATGGGCGACGAGCACCGCCAGACCAGCACCGGAGAGCTCCGGCCGACCAGCTCCGAACAGCATCACCATCACGCCGAGTTGGCTGACCGTCGAGTGCGCCAAGATCAACTTGAGGTCGACCTGTCGGAGCGCTCGAGCTCCGCCGACCACCATCGTCACCCCGCCAACAGCGCAGACGACCGGTTGCCACCACGTGGTGGTCAGACCGGCCGGGGCGAGGCGTGCCACCAGGATCACGCCCGCCTTCACCATCGTTGCCGAATGCAGGTAGGCGCTGATGGGGGTCGGCGCCACCATGGCTCCGGGAAGCCAGAACGAGAAGGGAACCTGCGCTGACTTCGTCATCGCTCCGACCAACGCCAACGCCAGACCCACGGTCGCCAGACCTCCACCGGGGATCGTCGCGGCGAGCGCGCTGATTTGGCTGGTACCGGCAGCGGCGGCGAGCAGCACGCTGCCGGCCAAGAGCGCAAGACCACCGCCTCCTGTCACGAGGAGCGCTTGAAGAGCGGCTCCCCTGGTCGCGGAATCCTCATCGCGAAACCCGATGAGGAGGTACGAACTGATCGACGTGATCTCCCAGAACACGAACAGCCCGAAGAGGTCATCGGACAGGACCACACCCAACATCGCCCCTCCGAACAACGCCAGCAATCCGCCGAGGTGATGGAACCGTTCCGTGGCCGATGCGAAGTAGCCACCGGAGTACGCCACCACCAGCACCCCGACGCCGCAGATGACGAGCCCCATGGTGGCGCCCAGTGTGTCCGCCCGGAACCGAAGGATCACCCCGAGCTGAGGGATCCAGCGGAACTCCGACACCCACGGTCGACCATCGAGCGACGAGCGGAGCGCTTCGATACACACGACGGTTCCGAGGAGGAACGGCGCGGCAGCGACGGCGAGGGACCACCGGTGCAGCCGACGGCCAGCGGCGATCAAACCGATGGCGACGACCAAGAAACTCGACAACGCCAGGATCACTTCGGTCCCCAGTCGGTGCATCGGTCGGCGTGTCTCACTCCCCCTACAACCTACGAGACGCACGCCACCCATCGTTGAGCGGCACCAGCGGCACGCCTTCGCGCCGATTCTGTCACTGGAACGACGGTGTTGATGGCGTGGGGTCGGCTACCGTCCGCGCATGCCCACGCTGCTCGCTCGTTTCTGGTTGTTCCTCTGGCGCTGGAAGGTCGTCCCCCCGCAGACGGAGATTCCCGCCAAGTGCGTGATGATCGCTGCGCCCCATACGTCCAACTGGGATTTCCCGCTCACCTTGGCGATCGCGCGGCTCAGCGGCGTGAAGATCCAATGGCTCGGCAAGGAGCAGCTCTTCAAGGGACCGATGGGCCCGATCATGCGGCGGCTCGGCGGGGTGTCGATCGATCGCTCAGCAGCAACCGGGATGGTGTCGTCGCTGGCGGCCGAGTTCTCGAAGCGCGATGCCTTGGTCCTCGTCGTCCCAGCCGAGGGAACACGATCCAAGACCGACTACTGGAAGTCGGGCTTCTACCGAATCGCCCAGGAGGCAGAGGTGCCGATCGTCTGCGCCTTCGTCGATACCGCCACCCGCAGCGGTGGATTCGGGCCGGTCATCGAACCATCGGGGGACCTCACAGCCGACATGGATCGGGTGCGAGCGTTCTACGCCGGAAAGGTCGGACTCTCCAAAGAAAACTCCGGCACGCCACGTTTGAAAGAAGAAGACGTCGACCGTCCCGACTGATTCCAACCGGGGCCGCGCAGGACGTAGCCCAGGCGATCGCCCCACGATCGAGCGGACGCCACGTCATGGGCCATCAGTTGGTATTCGTTGGTCGCGATGCGCACCGGGTTGAACGAGTCGACGTTCGTCGTGAGTCCGTACACGACGGGGTCGCCCTCGGGCTCGAAGGTTCCGAAGAGCTTGTCCCAGATGATGAAGATGCCGCCGTGGTTGCGATCCAGATACTGGCGGTTGCTGCCATGGTGTACCCGATGGTGCGAGGCGGTGTTCATGACGGTCTCGGCCGCACCAATACGACCCACCACCTCGGTGTGAACCCAGTACTGATACAGCAGGTTGATCCCTCGCGCCGCCTCGATCTGGGCCGGCGAGATCCCGAGATAGCACAGCACGCCGTAGGGCAGGAACGTCCCCAGCGCGTCGGCGACCGGCTGGCGGAGAGCGACGGACAGGTTGTACCGCTCACTCGAGTGGTGGACCACGTGGATGGCCCACATGAATCGGCTCTCGTGCATCAGTCGATGGTTCCAGTAATACAGGAGGTCCCATCCGACGATTGCCGTGGCCATCGGCTTCCAGCCGGTGCCCACCGGGCGCTTCGTCCGGGCGGCGATGCGTTGCGGTGACATCTTCGATGCCCACGTGGACGTCACGACCACCCCGACGGCTCCCATGGCGGCGACCGACGACCAACCAGCGATCCGCTCCGCCAGGGCGCGGGTATCGGGGTCGTGGCGGCGAGCGGCCCGTCGGGCGGCGAACTCAGCTCCGATATGGAGTGCGGTTGCGACTGCCGCGCCGCCGAGCAGGGGTCGAACTGCCGCGCCTCGACCCCATTCCATATGACGTCGTAGGCGGTGTGTCACCAACGGGACCACGAGGCTGGCCGTTCCCATCGCCAAGTTGGCGCGCGTGTCGCTCGCTTCGTACTGACCGGCGGCATCGGGGTCGGCGTTGAGTCGCAACCAGCGACGTTCGGCCTCCATGGTGGCGAAGTAGAAAGGCGTCGACAACACCGTGAGGTCCATTCCTGAGAAGGTACGCGGAAACGCGCCCCACGTCGTCGAAGAAGCGCGCGTAACGTTCGCTCGGTCAATTGGGTCCAATGACCCGTTGCCGAAGGAACCCGAAACTGGTTCACTCGACAGACCACACACAGCAGACCACATCAACAATCAATCGACCTTGGAGGTCGGCAATGAACGACACAACGGCGTGTCGCCACTGCCAGGGACTGGTCGCCGGACAGGCGAACCAGTGCCCGAAGTGCAGACGGTGGCTCAGACGACACAGTTATCGGACCACTCAGTTCCTCGGGGGGACATCCAGCGTCCCAGCCAACAGCGGGGCGCGCCGGGAGTTGGCCAGGCACTGATCCGTCCCACGCTGGCCTAGAGTCGGCGCGTGGCAGATCGCAACGGGTTCGTCGATGCGACCTCACCGCTCATGGACCAGCTCTACGGAGCTGCCCTGCGGATGACTCGCAACGCGGCGGATGCCGAAGACCTCATTCAGGAGACCTTTCTTCGTGCCTATCGAGGCTATGAACGCTTCGAGGAAGGCACGAATCTTCGTGCGTGGATGTATCGCATCCTGACGAACACCTACATCAACTCCTATCGGGCCAAGCAGCGGCGTCCCGAGGAGAGCGACCTGGCCGACGTCGAGGATCTGTACCTCTACCGCCGACTCGGCGGTCTCGAGGCCAGTCAACGTGGTCGTAGTGCCGAGGACGAGCTGATGGATCTCGTGACCGATTCCGAAGTGAAGGACGCCCTGGAGGCGCTGCCTGAGCAGTTCCGGGTGGCGGTGCTGCTCGCCGACATCGAAGGATTCTCGTACAAAGAGATCGCGGAGATGCTCGACGTGCCGATCGGGACCGTGATGAGTCGCCTGCACCGGGGAAGAAAAGGCCTGCAGAAGGCGTTGGGCGACTTCGCCAGCGAGCGGGGACTGCTTCCTCGGGAACCCGTTGCGGTCCCCGACACCCACCCCCCAGCCAACGAACTCGAGCGAGGACAACATGAGTGACCACACCTGCGATGAGGCCCTCACTGACCTGTACCAGTACCTCGACAACGAATTGAACGAGGAGGCACGGTCAGTGGTGGAGCGCCACCTGTCCGGCTGTTCACCCTGTCTGGAGGCCTTCGACTTCGAGGCCGAGCTCCGCAAGGTGATCCGCGATCGGTCCCAGGAACGGGTGCCGGATGACCTCCGAGCCAAGGTGCTGGCGGCACTCGCCGCGTGCGAGCCGGACGGCGAATGAGCGCGGAGTGAGCATCGTTGGGGATTCCGTCCAACCTCGTCACGCCGGCGATGTCGCAGTGATTGCTTTTCTTCGCCCGCTGACTCCTACACTCTGAATCGTGATCGCCGCATTCCTCGCCGAAGCTCAGCCCGTCAATCACGTGTGGCACTTCTGGCTGGCTGTGCCGCTGGCGATTGCAGCAATCCTGCTGCCGATCGGGCTCATCGCCGGCTACTTCATTCGGGTCACCAAGACCCGTTACCCCCAGAAGTAGACGTGTCCGGCGCGGTCAACTGGTCCGTCGCCGAACGAGTGGCGTGCCGGATTGCGGGCAGCGACGCATTTGCGGATTCCTATCTGGCGCACTCGCTGACCCAGGATTTCGAGGTCCTCACCGCCCAGGCCCAGGAGCTCGTCGAGGCCCACACGGGTTGGAGATCGGCGGCCGGACCAGCCCGCGCCAAAGTTGCCGACCGCTCCGATTGGGTGCGGGCCAACATCGCGTCGTTCCAGCGCATGCTCAAGCCGCTCACGGATCGGTTCGAGGAGTCGTTGAGCGCCGGTTTGATGGCGCCCATCGCCGGACGGATCGCGGGGGCCGAGATGGGCGCCGTGCTCGGGTGGATGTCGGCTCGAGTGCTCGGTCAATACGACATGTTGGTGCTCGACGACGAGAACCCCGACGATCAGGACATCGTGTACTACGTCGGCACGAACATCTTGGCCATGGAGAAGCGATTCGCTTTTCCGCCTCAGGAGTTCCGGCTGTGGATCGCACTGCACGAGGTCACCCACCGGACGCAGTTCACGGGGGTGCCGTGGCTGCGCGGCTACTTCCTGTCACAGGTCAACGAGATGTTGGCGATGGTCGAGCCGGATCCGGCGCAGCTCTATCGAGCCATCGGGCGTTTGGCAGAGTCAGCCCGTACCCGGACCAATCCACTGGCTGATGGAGGCATCTTCACGCTGTTCGCCTCGCCACAACAACGGGTGGCGATGGAGCGGATGGGAGGCCTGATGAGCCTGCTCGAAGGCCACGGTGACGTGACGATGGACCGGGCCGGCGGCGATCGGATTCCGTCTGCCGAACGATTTGGTGCTGTGCTCCGCAATAGGCGGCAGAGCGCCGGGGGAGCTGCCAAGTTGATGCAGCGACTGATCGGCCTCGAGGCGAAACTCAACCAGTACCAACAGGGCGAAGAGTTCATCGAGGCCGTCGAGAAGGCCGGCGGTCCTACGTACCTGGAGCGGGCCTTCGAGCGTCCGGAGCAACTGCCGACGATGGCCGAGATCCGTACCCCGCAGCTGTGGGTGGATCGGGTGCGGCCAGCGGTGCCAGCACGGGTGGGGTGAATTCGGAACATCGCGTGGGCGCCGATGATGTGGAGCCAACAGATCTCGCGCAGCCCGAGTTGCGACGTTTGATCGCCACATTGCTGGAGCGATGCACTTTTCCGGAGGATGGCGAGACGGCGAGCTGCGCCGTCTCGGGAGGCGCTGATTCGCTGGCGCTGATGGTGTTGGCTCACGAAAGCGGCTGTCGGGTGACGGCGCATCACGTGCATCACGCCATCCGACCAGACTCCGACAACGACGTGCACGTCGTGACGGCTGCGGCCGAAACCCTCGGGATCGACGTCGTCGTGCACCGCGTGGTCGTCGAGCCGGGCGCGAACCTGGAGTCCCGCGCTCGAGCAGCGCGCCACGCCGCGCTTCCTCGGGACGCCCTCTTCGGACACACCGCCGATGACCAGGCCGAGACGATCCTGGGCCAGCTGCTCCGCGGTGCCGGTCCGGTCGGTCTGGCAGGCATGGCGGCGGAACGCCATCCGATCCTGAACCTTCGGCGGACGGAGACCGAGGAGCTGTGTCGACAGCTGGGACTGCAGGTGGTCCAGGATCCGAGCAATGCCGACCCCCGCTTCCGTCGAAATCGCATTCGTCACGAGGTGCTACCGCTGCTCAACGACGTGGCGGCGCGTGACGTGGTTCCTCTGCTGGTCCGTGCCGGTCGTCATCAGCGTCAAGTGGTCGAACTCCTGGATGCCGCGAGCGGCAGCCTGGACGCTACCGATGCCGTCGCGGTCAGTTCCGCCGAGCCGGCCGTCGGCGCCATGGCGCTCCGCCGATGGTGGCGCCTCGTGACCGGATCGCCCTATGCGCCCGACGAGCGTGCGTGTCTGCGGATGATGAAGGTCGCACGTGGCGAAGCGATCGCTTGCGATGTTCATGACGGCTGGCGACTCGTTCGACATCAGCAAGTCCTCGAGCTCGTCAGGCCGTCCCCGTCGGATGAGGGCCGTGGGCACCTCCGGTAGGGTTCGACGGTGAGCTTCATGGAAACCGATGGCGGAATCGGTGACGTGATGTTCACGTCGGAACAGATCGCCGCGCGAATCGCCGAGCTGGGTGCCGAGCTCACCGAGCAATATGCGGGCCGACGACCGCTGCTGGTGTGTGTCCTCAAGGGCGCGTACGTGTTCGCCACGGACCTCGCTCGATGTATCGATCTCCCGATCGAGATGGACTTCATCGCCCTCAGTTCCTACGGCAACTCGACCCAGACGAGTGGAGTGGTTCGGCTCGTGAAGGACCTCGATCAGGACATTGCCGGACGAGACGTGATTCTGATCGAGGACATCATCGACTCGGGATTGACCCTCAAGTACCTGCGCCGCAACATGGGGGTGCGGAACCCGGGCTCGCTCGCAGTTTGCGCCCTGTTGGCGCGCAACCGCTCTGATCTGGCGGCCCTGAAGGTCGACTACTGCGGGTTTCGCATCCCTGACGATTTCGTCATCGGTTACGGCCTCGACGTCGATCAGCGCTACCGCAACCTGGACTTCCTGGCCTGCTACCAGCCCGAGACCGACCCGTATCGGGCCCCCTGACGGCACCAGCGGGTTCTCACGGGCTGTTCGGTACGCTGGAAGTCCCGTGAAACAACTGCCGAAACTGCTCAGATCCCGATGGTTTCTCGGGACCGTCGCTGTCCTCACGGTCGGCGTGATCGCCTTGGTCGTCCTCACCCGGGCCGACCCGATCAAGTTGCGACTCGATCAGTTCGAGCAGAGCCTGGCCGAGGGCAAGATCATCGACGCCCGAGTCCTCGACAAGTCGCACACCATCTCGGGCACGCTGCGCGGGGGCGACAAGTTCGAGGTGAGCTTTCCAGCGGAGTACGGCGACGAACTCACCGAGAAATTGCTCGCTGCGAAGGTAGAGGTCACGACCGACAGCGAAGACGATTCATCGTTGGTGTCGCTGCTCTACGACCTCGGGCCGACCGTCGTGATCGTTGGCGTGTTCATTTGGTTCGTCACCAAGATGCAAGGTGGCGGACGCACCGGTTTCGGGAAGGCGAAGGCTCGCAAGGCGGGAACCGAGCGCTCCAAGATCACCTTCGCCAACGTGGCTGGAGCCGACGAGGCCGTCGAGGAACTGACCGAGATCAAGGAGTTCCTGCGGGACCCCGAGCGCTTTCGGGCGCTGGGCGCTCGAATTCCGCGAGGGGTGCTGCTCTACGGTCCGCCCGGTACCGGCAAGACACTGTTGGCTCGGGCAGTCGCCGGCGAGGCCGACGCCCCCTTCTTCACGATTTCCGGATCGGACTTCGTCGAGATGTTCGTCGGGGTCGGTGCCGCCCGGGTCCGTGACCTGTTCAAGCAGGCCAAGGAAGTCGCGCCGTCGATCGTCTTCGTGGACGAGATCGATGCCGTGGGTCGTCATCGAGGCACCGGTGTCGGCGGCGGGCACGACGAGCGTGAGCAGACGTTGAATCAGTTGTTGGTGGAGCTCGACGGATTCGAAGAACGCGACAATGTGATTCTGATGGCGGCCACCAACCGGCCAGACATTTTGGATCCAGCGTTGCTCCGACCGGGCCGGTTCGATCGACAGATCGCGGTCGACGCTCCCGACCTCGAAGGTCGACGAGCCATCCTCGAAGTTCACGCCGAAGGAACGCCTTGGGCTCCCGACGTGTCGTGGTCGGTCGTGGCTCGCCAGACCCCCGGGTACACCGGTGCGGATCTCGCCAACATCGTCAATGAGGCTGCCCTGCTCGCCGGACGTCGCTCCGCCACGACTGTGACGATGGCCGACGTGGCAGAGGCGATCGACCGCGTGATGGCGGGCCCCGAACGTCGCAATCGCGTGATGTCGGAGAAGGAGAAGGCGATCACGGCGTACCACGAGGCAGGCCACGCACTGGTCGGGCATCTGCTGCCCAACTGCGATCCCGTTCACAAGGTGTCGATCGTCGCCCGAGGTCGTGCGCTCGGCTGGACCCAGTCGCTGCCGACCGAGGATCGATATACCCGCACGCGAAGTGAGCTGACCGAACAGGTCGCCATGATGCTCGCGGGACGGGGTGCCGAGGAGATGGTGTTCGGCGAGATCACCACGGGGGCGTCCGATGACATCGAACGAGCCACGGCGCTGTGCCGGGCCATGGTGACCGAGTACGGAATGAGCGATGCGGTGGGCCCCCGTCGAATCCGAACGGGTGGCGACGAGCCGTTTGTCGGACGCGAGGGTGCCATCCCGGTGGTGTCCGATGAGATCGCCCAGCTGGTCGACGCCGAGGTCCAGCGCCTGCTGCGCGAGGCGCAGTCGACGGCACGCGAACTCCTCGAAACCCACCGCGACGGGCTCGATCGGGTCGCGGCGCGTTTGATCGAGGTGGAGACCGTCGATGCGGAAGGTCTCGCTGAACTCTTGGCCGTGGTGTGACCCGTCTGATCGATGCGAAACCTGAGGGGGGTTGATCTGAAAAGATCTGATCGGCGGGAATCTGACGGGGCAACTGAGACGTTGTGACCATACGCTGCCGACGATGAAGGACTCCGCCATGAGTATCGATGTCGACCTAGGGACCCATCCCGATGGGCCCGCCCGCGATCTGAACACTCCTGATCCGCTTTCGGAGAAGGCGATGGCGTCTGGCGTCGACCTACCTCGTGTGGAGGCAGCCGTGCGTGAGATCTTGGCGGCCATCGGTGAGGACCCCAACCGTGATGGAGTGCGTGACACTCCCGGCCGAGTGGCGCGGATGTACGCCGAGACATGCGCCGGACTCCACGAGGACCCGCTTCACCACCTCAAGGTGACGTTCGAGGCTGATCACGACGAGATGATCATGGTGCGCGATATCCCGATCTACTCGATGTGTGAGCACCATCTCGTGCCCTTCTTCGGCAAGGCCCACGTCGCCTACATCCCCAACGAGGACGGCCGAATCACCGGATTGTCGAAGCTCGCTCGCCTCGCAGACGGGTTCGCCAAGCGGCCCCAGGTTCAGGAGCGACTGACCAGCCAGATCGCCGACGCCATGGACGACGTCCTGCAGCCGCGAGGCGTGTTGGTCGTCATCGAGGCCGAACACCTCTGTATGGCGATGCGCGGTGTCAGAACTCCTGGATCGTCGACGGTGACGTCGGCCGTTCGTGGGGTGTTCCGAACCGATCAGGCGGCCCGTTCCGAGGCGATGCGCTTCATTTCGCACTGATCTGGACCCGTTCGACAGAACAAACGGTCCGGCGACCCTGCTCGATTTGACAGCGGGTCGTACTCTTGGCTCCGTGATCCCCGCTGTGATGGGTGTGCTGAACGCCACCCCAGACTCGTTTTCCGACGGTGGTCGGTACCTCGGGCTCGACCTCTCAGTGGCTCGCGTCCACGAGATGATCGTCGAGGGAGCGGCAGTGATCGACATCGGTGGGGAGTCGACGCGGCCGGGCGCCCACGACGTCTCGCCCGCCGAACAGATCCAACGAGTCGTACCGGTCATTGCCGCCGTGATCGACGTCTGCCGTGATCGCCTCGTCAGGATCTCCGTGGACACACGGTCACGCGATGTGGCGCGAGCGGCGGTGGCGGCCGGAGCGTCCATCATCAACGACGTCTCGGGTGCGCTTGGTTCACTGGCAGCGGAGCTGCAGGTCGGTTGGGTGTGCATGCACATGGCGGGGACGCCAGCGACGATGGCTGACACCCCGACCTACAACGACGTCGTGACCGAGGTTCTCGCGTGGTTGATCGAACGGGCGGATGCCGCCACCACGGCGGGCTGTACCGACATCTGGATCGATCCGGGGTTCGGTTTCGGGAAGACCGCTGCTCACAACTTGGCGTTGCTCGGACATCTCGATCAGTTCGTGGCGAGCGGGTATCCGGTGGCCATCGGGACGAGCCGAAAATCGACGCTCGGCGCGCTGACGACGGCTAGTGACGTCCGCGTCGGACTTCGACAAACCGGTGACATCGTGGGACCCGATGACCGGTTCGAAGCTTCGATCGCCAGCGCCACGTGGGCGATGCAGTCGGGGGTGTCGATGGTTCGGGCGCACGATGTGCGGGCGCATGTCCATGCCGCGACCGTGGTCGCCGGGACAATGCCGGGTGCCGCGTGAACCACGTGCCCTCATCACACGATCTCTCACTCGCCGGATGCGGTCCATGCCGTCCCGGTATTCTTTCTCGACGCCAAGGAGCGTGACATGGCACCGAAGGGCAAATGGGCACAGGGCATCACGCCTCGCCATTTCCAGTGGATCATCCAGGACCAGGTCGCCGTGTGCGAGCGACCCGGGGGTTATGGCCCGAATCACCGCAAGGTGCGGCGCCAAGAGGAGATCATCTGGGTACGGGAGCAGGGTTTCAACCCGGTGATCAGCATCATCCCGGCGCCCCACAATCTTCACAACTACGACGATCTGGGTGTCACCTGGAGCCATCATCCCTATCCGGCACCCGAGGATCAGCCGAAGTATCTCTATGACATCTACCGCGAGATCCGTCGCGCCGTCGATGGCGGGTCGAAGGTGCTGGTGCACCACGAGGAACTGGGCGATCGCACCATTGGCGTGATGGCGGGGTACCTCGTCTGGGCCAAGTTCCTTCCTGATGCGACCAAGGCGATCTACCTGTTGGAGCACATGACTTCGCGTCAGCTCGGCCCGGCGGGGCGCGACTTGGTGGCTGTTGCCGCCAAGCTTCCGCCGACGTGACCGGTGCGAGCATGACGGATCGCATCGAGTTGTCGGCGCTGCGCGTCATGGCCCTGTGCGGCATTCTCGATGAGGAACTCGTTCGGGCTCAGCCGTTCGAGCTCGACGTGGTGATCGAAGCGGACCTTTCCGCGGCTGGTGCGTCCGACGATCTGTCCGACACGCTCGACTACGGAGCGATCACCGATCGGCTCGTGGCCGTTGCGGTCGAACGCCACCATGGGTTGATGGAGCACCTCGTCGAGCGGCTCGCGACGTCGGTCCTGACCGACGAGCGGGTCATGAGTGTGGAGATCGTCGTTCGAAAACTCCGACCGCCCGTGGCGCACGATCTCGGGTCGGCTGGCGTTCGGGTACGACGGACTCGCTGATGGGAGTCCGCACCTTCTTGTCCCTCGGGTCCAACCTGGGAGACCGGCGGGTGCATCTGCGCGACGCCATCGACACGCTGCCCGACGTCGTAGCCGTGTCGTCCTTGGTGGAGACCGACCCGGTCGGAGGGCCGGAGCAGGGACCGTTTCTGAATGTGGTGGTCGAACTCGACTGTGAGCTGTCCCCGAGCGCCCTGCTCGGCGTGTGTCATCGCATCGAGTCGGCGGCCAACCGGGTCCGCTCGACACAATGGGGCCCGCGGACACTCGACGTCGACATCATCTGGATGGACGGCGTGGCGCTTGACACTCCGCAGCTGACCATTCCCCATCCACGTTGGAAGTCGCGACGGTTCGTGTTGGTTCCGCTCCGCGAATTGGCACCCGAGCTGGTCACCATGACCGACATCGACATGGCCGACGGACGGGTGTGGCCGGTCGAGCCACTCGACTGAGATGTCGCCGGCGATGTCGGATGCGACGGGGACTGCACCAATGGATGGTTCGCGGATCGAGTTGATTCGGGTCGTGGGCCGGGGTCGTGCCGGAAGGTCGTTGGCTGCGGTGTTGAGCGCATCGTCGAGGGTCGGCGCCGTCGAGCTCCTTGCGGGCCGGGATGATGTCGACCGGCTACGCGACCGCGACCGGCTACGCGATGCGGGAGCGGGCGCCGAGTTCGTGGTGCTCGCCGTGCCCGATCACGCAATCGCCTCCGTCAGCGACGCCATCGCCGAGTCACCAGCGATCGTCGTGCACCTCTCGGGCGCGCTCGGACTCGACGTGTTGGACAGACACTCCCGTGCAGCGGCGCTGCATCCGTTGGTGTCATTGCCGAACCCCGAGATCGGGGCCCGACGGCTCCGTGGCGCGTGGTGCGCGCTCGGTGGCGAGGCCGAGGTGACACAGCTGGCCGATGCGCTCGATGCCCGCTGGTTCTGGATCTCGGATACCGAGCGCGCCCGTTATCACGCCACCGCAGCGTGGGCGTCGAACGTGGTGGTCGGTGTGCTGGGCGAAGTCGAACGACTCGCCGCATCGATGGGCCTCCCCTTGGCCGCTTTCGTCGAGCTGTCGAAAGGGTCGGTGGACAACGTGGCGTCGGTCGGCCCGTCGTTGGCGTTGACCGGCCCGGTTGCGAGAGAAGATTGGGACACGATTCGAGGTCACCTCGACGCACTCGACGATGACCAACGACCGTTGTATCTCGCAGGTGTGCGTAGCGTGGCTCGTCTCGCCGGCGTCGTCGTGCCGACCGACATCGTTGCCGGTGGCGAGTCTGCGTAGGCTCAGCGATCATGGCGACGTCGGAGGAATCAGTGACGTCGATCAGCGAACTCCGGCGACTGCTCGACAGCGAGCGACAGGCGGGTCACCGAGTCGGATTCGTGCCGACCATGGGGTACCTCCATGCTGGCCACGGGTCACTGATCGAGGCCGCTGCCGCCGAGTCAGAAGTGGTCGTGGTCTCGATCTTCGTCAATCCCCTTCAGTTCGCTCCGACCGAGGATCTCTCGGCGTATCCGCGAGATCTCAGTCGTGATCTCGACCTCATCGCCGCTTCGAGCCGCACTGCCACGCGAGTGATCGTGTTCACACCGACCGTCGAGGAGATGTACCCCACGTCGGTACTGACGCAAGTGTCGGTCAGCGGCGTGAGCGAGTCGATGGAGGGCGCCTCGCGGCCGACCCACTTTGCTGGGGTTGCCACGGTGGTGGCGAAGTTGTTCGCGATCGTCGGGTCGTGTCGCGCCTACTTCGGAGAAAAGGACTATCAACAACTGGCAGTCATTCGGCAGATGGCCCTGGACCTGTCCTGCCCCGTCGAGGTCGTCGGTTGCCCGATCGTGCGGGAAACCGACGGGCTCGCTCTGTCGAGTCGCAACGTCTACTTGACCGACAGTGAGCGGTCGGCTGCGCCAGTGTTGCGGCGAGCGCTCGACGAGGGGGTACGACTGATCGGCTCGGGCGTCACCAACGCCGATGAGGTCCGCTCGGCCGTGGCCGACGTCATCGTCGCGAGCCCCCATGCCGACCTCGGCTACGTCGAGGTCGCCGATCCACTGACGCTAGCGACGGTCGATCAGATCTCTCACGAGGTCCGTGTCTTCGTTGCGGCGCGGTTCGGTCGAGCGCGACTCATCGACAACTGTTCGGCGAGCCCGCCGCCGAACCAGTGAGGGCGACCCAATGAGTGCCATGGAACAGCTCGATCTTCTGGTGGTCGGCAGCGGCGTCGCTGGGCTGTCGGCAGCGGTGTCGGCGGCCACCACCGCAGGGATGCGTGTCGGGGTGGTATCGAAGGCCGAGTTGGAACTGGCAACGACACGCTGGGCGCAGGGCGGGGTGGCGGCAGCTCTCTCGGGCGATCCCGAGGAGGTCGACCTGCACTTGGCGGACACTCTTCGCGCCGGCGTCGGCCTGTGCGACATCGAAGCAGTGAGGGTGTTGGTCGACGAAGGCCCACGTCGAGTCCAGGAATTGATCGCCCGAGGAGCGCACTTCGACCGCGATGCTGCTGGTGAATTGGAATTGGCTCGCGAAGGCGGACATTCCGTCGCCCGAGTGATCCACGCTGGCGGCGCTGCCACCGGAGCCGAGATCGAGCGAGCGCTGGTTGCTGCCGTTCGTCGAACAGCCAGCGCCTTGCTCGAGGGGGCCTTTGCGACGGACCTCCTCGTCGAGCAGGGACGCTGCGTCGGGATCTCGTGTCGTGAGCCGTCTGGTGAGGTCGTCGAGATTCGAGCTCGTGACACGCTGTTGGCGACTGGTGGTGCCGGCCAGTTGTTCGCGGTGACGACGAATCCTCTGGTGGCGACCGGTGATGGTGTCGCCATGGCCATTCGAGCGGGAGCGGCTGTGGCCGATCTCGAATTTTTCCAGTTCCACCCGACGGCCCTCGATCATCGATCGATGCCGCGTCTGTTGTTGTCGGAGGCACTCCGTGGTCATGGAGCGTTGTTGCGCGACGGCGCTGGGCAGCGATTCGTCGATGAGTTGCTCCCCCGAGACGTCGTCTCCCGCGCCATCACCAAGGTGATGGCCGACCAGCATCTCGATCACGTCTGGCTCGATGCCACCGTGCTCGACCATTTCGACCTTCGGTTCCCAACCATCGCCGCGGATCTGGTGCGCGCTGGGCTGGACCCGACGGTCGACTGGCTGCCGGTTGCCCCGGCCGCCCATCACCAGTGCGGCGGAGTGGTGTCAGACCTCGATGGTCGCACCACCATGGATGGTCTCTGGGTGGCCGGCGAGATCTCGTGCACCGGGGTCCACGGCGCCAATCGACTGGCTTCGAACTCGCTGCTCGAAGGCATGGTGTTCGGAGCGCGCGTGGTCGAGGCGGTCGCGGTCGAGGCGGCCGCGGTCGTCGCCCCGCGGCCCCGCATTGCCACGGGCGCCATGCGGGCGGTCGAGCGACAACACACCGCCGACACGGCGAGCAGCGTGATCGGTGGTCGATTGCTTCCCACGCCCGAGGGGTTGCAGCGGGGCCCGAGCGGCGGGCAACTCGAACCAGCCGTGGTCGCCGCGCTGCGGTCCGAGCTGCAGCAGGCGCTCACCTTGCACGCTGGAGTCCTTCGTAGTGAAGCATCCATCGATGCGTGCGCGGAAGTGGTCGGTGACATCTTGGACCAGACGCCGAGATCATCGACCCACGTGCCGACCGCCGAGCTCCGCAATCTGTCCGAGGTCGGCTGCGTGTTGTTGGCTGCCGCTCGCGCCCGAACCGAGAGCCGTGGCGCTCATGCCCGGACCGACTACTCCTCGGCGGACGAATCACAGCGTGTCCGCTACGTCGTCGGTGGCCCAGAGTGATCCCGGAATCAGCCATGATGCTGCGATGACCTACCTCGATCCGCCGATGACGGCCGTGCTCGAAGCGGTGGACCGGGCGCTCACCGAGGACTTGATGCCTCTCGGCGATCTCACTGCGGCGCTGTTGGAGCCTGATCGCACCACCACGGCACGGTTCGTAGCGCGCCAAGGCGGGGTCATTGCGGGCAGCGCGTGCGCTCGGGCAACGTTCTCACGTGTCGATCCGACGGTGGACGTCGACTGGCGACTCGAGGACGGAGCGGTCGTTGTTGCCGGTGACACGATTGCGATTGTTTCCGGGTCGCTCCCGTCGATCCTCACCGCCGAGCGTACGGCGTTGAATTTCTTGGGTCACCTCTCTGGCATTGCCACCGAGACGGCCAGATATGTCGAGGCGGCAGCGGCAGCGGGCACCGGACGGATCTGGGACACCCGCAAGACGACGCCCGGTCTCCGCTCGCTCGAGAAGGCGGCGGTGCGGGCGGGCGGCGGCCGGAATCATCGAGGCAACCTCTCGGACTGGATCCTGTTGAAAGACAACCACATCGCCGGCATCGGCATCACCGAGGCGATCGCGCGGGCGACGGACCGTTGGCCAGGGCGGACCATCCACATCGAATGCGATCACCTGGAGCAGATGACCGAAGCGATCGACGCCGGAGCGGGAGCAGTGCTTCTGGACAACATGACGCCCGCCGAAGTGGTCGCATGCGTCGCGGAAGCAGCCCGCCTGGACCCGCAACGCCGTTGCCTGCTCGAGGTGTCCGGCGGGATCACACTCGAGACCATCGGGTCCTATTCCTGTACCGGGGTGGACATGATCTCGATCGGCCGGCTCACGAACTCGGCGCCAGTGCTCGACATCGGACTGGATATCGGCGCCGGGAATTGACCAGGTTCGTGTCGTCGGAAACGACTGGGGCTCGAATGAGGTTGGGCCGTGCTGCAACAGGCATGACAGAATCTGCGTCGTGATGGATCCGACGAAGTGCCTCTCGGTCGTGATGCCGGCCTACAACGAGGAAGCGACCCTCGAAGAGTGCGCACTGAGAGTGCTCGAGTCGCCGTGGACCGCCGAGATCGTCATCGTCGACGATGGTTCACGAGACCTGACCATGGAGATCGCCAAGAAGCTGGCGGAGCACGACGCTCGGGTCAAGGTGTACAGCCAGCCCTTCAACATGGGCAAGGGCGCCGCACTCCGGCGCGGATTTGCGGAAGCTACCGCCGACTTCGTGATCGTGCAGGACGCGGACCTCGAGTACGACCCCGCCGAGTTCGGGACACTGTTGGAACCGCTCATCGGCAACAAGGCTGATGCGGTGTTCGGGTCTCGTTTCCTGGCTGGGCGCCCGCACCGGGTTCTGTACTTCTGGCACTCGGTCGGGAACAAGTTCCTGACGCTGTTGTCCAATATGTTCACCAATCTGAACCTCACGGATATGGAGACCTGTTACAAGTGCTTCCGACGCGAGGTCATCCAATCCATCGACCTCGAGGAAGATCGTTTCGGGTTCGAGCCCGAGGTCACCGCCAAGCTCGCACAAGCCAACTTCGTGATCTTCGAGGTCGGCGTCTCGTACTCGGGCCGCACGTATGACGAGGGCAAGAAGATCGGCTGGCGCGATGGCGTCCGGGCCGTGGTGTGCATCGTGAAGTACTCGGGGCTCGGTCGACCATTTCGTTCTGGGACCTGACTCGTGCTGCTAGCGATAGACGTCGGCAATACCCAGACCGTCATTGGTCTTTACGGCAACGACGACGCCAGCGTTGACCTGTTGGATCATTGGCGTATCGCCACCAACCACGAACGAACCTCTGACGAGCATGCGTTGCTGTTTCAGGAGTTTCTGAGCTTCGCTGGTCATGACTGGCAACGGGACGTGTCGGGCGTAGCGATCAGCTCGGGTGTGCCGTCAGTGACGTACGAACTCCGTCGCATGTGTGAGCGATACCTGAACATCGAACCGGTGGTCCTGGGCGCTGGCGTGAAGACCGGCATGCCGGTGCTTTACGACAACCCCAAGGAGGTGGGTGCCGACCGTATCGCCAACGCCGTCGGGGCATTCGACCTCTACGGCGGACCGACGATCGTCGTCGACTTCGGTACCGCCACGACGTTCGACGTGATCTCGACCGCGGGCGAGTACCTCGGTGGGGCGATCATCCCGGGCATCGAGATCAGCCTCGACGCGCTCTTCGGTCGCGCCGCCGCACTGCGCCGGGTGGAATTGGTGGAACCGCGATCTGTCATCGGGAAGACCACCGTCGAGTCGATCCAGTCGGGCACCATCTATGGCTATTCCGCCATGGTGGACGGGATGTGCGACCGGATCGAGGAAGTGATCGGCGAGCCCACCGTGATCGCCACCGGTGGGCTGGCCGATCTGATCGCGCCCGTCGCCGAGTCGATCGAGCATACCGAGCCGTGGCTCACCCTGCACGGGTTGCGGCTCATCTGGCAGAAAAACCAGTCGTGACTGACACATCCGACGAGAGCGAAGGACTCCCCACCCGTCCCACAGTTGTTGATCGCCCGTACTCGTTCGACCAGAGCCATACCGTGGCGGAGGTGGTGTCCGCACACCCGGATCTCGAACCGGGAACCATGACCGGCCAGCGGGTGTCGATTGCTGGTCGATTGATGCTCCGGCGGGTACAAGGGAAGTTGGCCTTCGGGACGTTGGCCGATCAGACGGGGCGGATCCAGCTCTTCGCGCCGATGGCGTCCACCCCTGAATTCGAGGCATTCACTCAGTTGAACCTGGGGGACTGGATCGGGGTCGAGGGCGAGGTCATGACGACCAAGCGCGGCGAGTTGTCGGTTCAGGTCGGCGAGTGGGTGGTACTTGCGCCCACGGCCCGCTCGTTCCCCGACAAATGGCATGGTCTCACCGATCCGGATACCCGCTTTCGCCAGCGTTACGTTGATCTCTGGGTGACTGATGAAGCCCGGGCCACGTTGTACGCACGATCTCGCATCGTGTCGTTGACTCGACGCTTCATGGAAGATCGGCGCTACATCGAGGTCGAGACCCCGTTGTTCCATCCGATTCCTGGAGGTGCACTGGCTCGACCGTTCACCACGCATCACAACGCGCTCGACACCGAGCTGTTCTTGCGGATCGCTCCGGAGTTGTATCTCAAGCGCCTCGTGGTCGGTGGCATGGAGCGAGTCTTCGAGATCGGCCGTGTCTTTCGGAACGAGGGGCTCTCGCCTCGTCACAATCCAGAGTTCACCATGCTCGAGTGCTACGAGGCGTACGGCGACTACGAGGTCCACATGTTGCTGACCGAGTCGCTCGTGGCGCACTTGGCGATGGAGCTGCACGGCACGACGAGGCTCGAGTATCAGGGTCGACCACTCGATCTGTCGGCTCCGTGGCGACGCGTGCCCCTCGCCGAGATCACCAGCGAGCGCATCGGCGAGGAGGTCTCGATCGACACGCCGATCGACCGGCTCCGCGAGTTGTGCGTGACCCACGCGGTTCCGACCAAGCCGTCCTATGGCCCCGGCAAACTGCTGCTCGAGCTCTACGAGAAGACAGCCGAGCACACCCTGTGGGATCCGACGTTCGTGATGGACTACCCGAAGGAAGTGTCGCCCCTTTCGCGCGATCACCGCAGTTTCCCCGGGTTGACCGAACGATTCGAAGGGATCGTTGCCGGTCGCGAACTGTGCAACGGGTTCTCCGAGCTGGTGGACCCGGCCGAACAACGTGCTCGGTTCAACGATCAGGTGAACCAGGGCGACGCCGGTGACGACGAAGCCATGGTGGTCGACGAGGACTATCTGCGAGCACTCGACTACGGGTTGCCGCCGACAGTTGGCTTGGGTATCGGCATCGACCGGTTGGTGATGTTGTTGACCGATTCGGCGACCATCCGTGAGGTCATCTTGTTTCCGACGCTCCGTGCCGACAACCAGACCACAAAGGTCCATCCATGACGACCCGGTCGACCACCTAACTGTCGGCAGTTGATCCGGTGCGCATCGACCTTCTCGTCTGGACCAAACCCCACGACAGGTGGCACCCTGATCCCGGGAGCGGATGTGGACATCGACGGGTTCGAACAATTTGAGTTGATTGGCCGCGGTGGTTTCAGCACGGTGTACAAGGCGCACCAGACCGCCTTTGACCGTACTGTCGCCATCAAAGTCCTCGAGGTCGATGCCTCCGATGAGGTCGTTCTTCGCCGTTTTCAACGCGAATGCGAGCTCGCCGGTCGATTGACGGGGCACCCCTATGTGGTGACCCCGATGGTCACGGGAGTCACCGAGGACATCCGCCCCTTTCTCGTGATGGAGTACTGCCCGGGCGGCACGGTCATTGACCGAGTGCGTCGATCTGGGCCGATGAATGCCGACGATGCGGTTGACGTCGCGATCAAGCTGGCGGGCGCGCTCCATTCCGCCCATCTTCACCGATTCGTTCACCGGGACGTGAAACCGCACAACGTGGTTTTCAATCGTGTCGGGGAGCCCGGTCTCACCGACTTCGGGATCGCTGTCGTCTCGGGGCTCACCGAATCATCAGTCACCACCGAGGCGCTCACACCAACGCACGCCGCGCCCGAAGTGCTGCGCGGTGAACCGGCGACGCCGGCGTCCGACATCTACTCGCTGGGTTCGACGCTCTACGTGATGTTGGCCGGCACATCAGCATTCGGGGGAGCGGAGACCGGTCCCTACGGCGTCATGGGGCGTGTTCTCAACGAAGCACCGGCACGGATCGAGGGGATCGACCAGGAGCTGTGGGACATCGTCGAGTGGACCATGGCGAAGGATGCGTCGAGTCGTCCAGGAAGTTGTCGCGAACTCGCTCAGGAGCTCGCTCATCTTCAACAGCGCCGAGGGATCGATGTGACCGAGTTCGTCGTCGTGGAGCCAGCGGCGGACTACCAGGTGCCCGACACCGTCGACCCTGACAGCTGGATTCCGGAGCGATCTCAGACGAGCCCCCGTCGTCGTCGACGACGACGAATCATGGGATCGATTGCGATGGTGGCGGTGGTGATCGCACTCATCGTCGGCGCAGGGTTTCTCGGCGCGCGGGTCGGTACACGCGGGGGCGAGGTGTCCTCGAGCGCGTCGCCAGCGTCCGGGGCCGCCAGCCCGGCGAAACCGGCCGGCCTGGAACGCCCTCCCGGCATGCAAACCGCGGAGTATCCATCAGGATCCCCTGATCGCACCGGCGACCTCCGCGTGGATCTGACCGATGTCGGAGCTGCCTTCTCGTCCATGACATCGAGCCCCCTGATCACCAAGGACTTTCCGTTCCCGAGCGTGAAGGGCTACCCGGCGCTCGTCTCCTGGAACTTCATCAACCCTGTCCACGACTCGTCGTGTCGGACACTGTTCGTCAGCGATGTCCGGATCGACGGGTTCGTCCAGCGGGCGCTGACCAACGCGGACGTCTTCGCGCTCGTCTATGTCCAGCGGCTCGCTGACCCGACGATGGCCTTGCAGTCCTTTGTGGGCCAGTCATTGGAACTGGGCGCAGACAACGAGGACTGCACGGATCACGACGAAGCTGGCGCCTTGACCTCGGCGGCAGCGTCAACAGTCTCCGTCCGAGTGCTCGATCTCGGCGACCTGGGTGACGTTGCATGGAATTCATGGGTGGGTGCGACCAACCCGGTGCCAGGTTCGACCTCCTATACGGCGATCGCAGCCGAGGGCACGGCCGTCGTGCGCGTCGACGTGTCGAAGCTCCAAGGTGGCGATGTGTCGGCCGACGAGCTTCGCGATGTGCTGACCAAGGTGTTGGCGCTCGTCAACAAATGAACAGCGGGTGGCTCAGCCAGACACTCGGCTCGCCGCGCCCTCGACGTTTGCCAACAGGTAGTCGGCAGCGGAGGTGAGACCACGAATGCCGGGGCTCTCGTCGAAGACCTCAAGCGCGGTGACCGCCTCGGCGGCAGCTCGCCGCGCATCGACAATCGCACCGTCGATCACCCCCGAGGCTCGAATGAGCGCCACGCACCGATCTCTCGACGCAGTCCCCATGTCTTGGATCAACAACGATCGGAGCTCATCGGACCCGGGCTCGGCCAGCGCTCGAAGGACAGGGAGCGTGTACACGCCCTCCTCCAGATCGTGGCCGGTGGGCTTGCCCATGTCGGCGTCGTTGGAGACGAGATCCAACACGTCGTCGACGATCTGGAAGGCCGTCCCGTAGCTGCTGCCGAATTGGGTGAGGGCATCGATCTGATGTCGTGGCAGTTGCGCCACGATGGCACCGGTCCGGCACGACGTCGCCAACAACGCAGCGGTCTTGCCGTCGATGGAGCGGAAGTAGCTGTCCACCGGGCGGTCGGGGTCGTAGAGATGTTGCAGCTCGAGGATCTGACCCTCGACCAAGCGGCTGATGGTGGCGCCGAGTAGTCCGGCCACCTCGGTGCCCAGAGACGCGGCGATCTCGGACGCCCGAGCCAACAGGAAGTCCCCAGCGAGAATGGCCCGGTGGTTCCCCCAGATCGAGTTGACGCTGGGAACGAAGTGGCGGGTCGACGCCGCATCGATCACGTCGTCGTGGTAGAGCGAACCCAGATGCACCAGCTCGACGGCAGCGCCGCCGCGGATCACGTCGTCTGTTGCTTCGCGATCGTCGACATGCGACGTGGCGGCTGCGGCGATCGAGAAACCAGGCCGAATCCGTTTGCCGCCAGCTGCAATCAGGTGCGAGGCGATCTCGGTGAGAAAGCTGTTCGGGGTCTGGACCACCAGCTCGAGTTCGGCCTGGACCCGGTCGAGATCGCGTGGCATCGTCGGCATGACGCTGAGGGGGTTGGTTCCGGCCACACGGTGAAGATACAGCGCTCCCTCCATCGAACCCACTCTCCATCGGTGACATCCATGTGACTTCTGACAGCACCGGAGCAGCCAGAAACGGGAAGCAAGTTGGCCCGAGACGGGTTTGCATGGACCAGTTCAGTCCCGCGGCACCGGTTCTCACAGGCCACGGATAAGCTGAACCCACGCAGCCCACGGGAGGCAACTGTGTTCGAACGCTTTACGGATAGAGCAAGACGAGTCGTCGTATTGGCCCAAGAAGAGGCGCGACTGCTCAACCACAACTACATCGGGACGGAGCACATCTTGCTCGGCCTGATCCACGAGGGCGAGGGAGTGGCCGCGAAAGCGCTCGAATCGCTCGGGATCTCGCTGGAGGCCGTGCGCCAACAAGTCGAGGAGATCATCGGCCAAGGTGGCTCATCGCCATCCGGGCACATTCCCTTCACTCCTCGAGCCAAGAAGGTGCTCGAGCTCTCATTGCGCGAGGCGCTGCAGCTTGGCCACAACTACATCGGCACCGAGCACATCCTGCTGGGCCTGATTCGCGAGGGCGAGGGCGTCGCCGCCCAAGTGCTCGTGAAGCTGGGCGCCGATCTGAGTCGGGTCCGCCAACAGGTCATCCAACTGCTGTCGGGCTATCCCGGCCCCACGGCGTCGGGTCAATCCGGTGGCAGCGAGAAGACCACCACCGGCGGCGGCTCCGGTGATGCGTCATCGGGTTCGCTCGTGCTCGATCAGTTCGGTCGCAACTTCACCCAGCTCGCTCGGGAGAAGAAGCTCGACCCGGTCATCGGACGGAGTCGCGAGACCGAGCGGATGATGCAGATCCTCAGCCGTCGCACCAAGAACAACCCGGTGCTCGTCGGCGAACCCGGTGTCGGCAAGACGGCCATCGTCGAAGGCCTGGCTCAGGCCATCGCCGAGAACAACGTCCCGGAGACTCTGCAGAACAAGCAGCTCTATACCCTCGATCTTGGCGCCCTCGTGGCGGGTTCCCGCTACCGAGGCGACTTCGAGGAGCGTCTCAAGAAGGTGCTCAAAGAAATCAAGACCCGCGGCGACATCATTCTGTTCATCGACGAGATCCATACGCTCGTGGGGGCCGGTGCCGCCGAAGGAGCGATCGACGCTGCCAGCATCCTCAAGCCGATGTTGGCGCGCGGCGAACTCCAGACCATCGGGGCCACCACACTCGACGAGTACCGCAAACACCTCGAGAAGGACGCGGCGCTCGAGCGTCGCTTTCAGAAGGTCGTCGTCGAGGAACCCTCGGTGGCCCACACCATCGAGATCCTCAAGGGCCTGCGCGAGCGTTACGAGAACCACCACCGGGTCACCATTACCGACCAAGCGCTGATCGCGGCGGCGAATCTTGCCGACCGGTACATCTCCGATCGCCAGCTCCCCGACAAGGCCATCGATCTGATCGACGAGGCCGGATCACGGCTCCGCATCCGCCGCATGCGGACCCCACCCGACTACCGCGAGCTCGAGAACGAGATCTCCGAGGTCACCCGCAAGAAGAAGGAAGCCGTCGAGTCCCAGGATTTCGAAGCCGCTGGCACGTTGCGCGACCGCGAGAAGGAACTGCTCGGCCAGAAAGAGGAGAAAGACGTCGAGATGAAAGCCTCGGGCGTGGACCTCTTCGATGAGGTCGACGAAGAGGCCATCGCCGAGGTGCTCTCGATGTGGACGGGCATTCCCGTCTACAAGCTGACCGAAGAGGAAACGGCCAAATTGCTCCGTATGGAGGATGAGCTGCACCGTCGGGTCATCGGCCAGAACGAAGCGATCAAGGCGGTCAGCCAGGCCATCCGTCGCACCCGCGCCGGCCTCAAGGATCCCAAGCGTCCCTCAGGCTCATTCATCTTCCTGGGTCCCTCCGGCGTCGGCAAGACCGAACTCGCCAAGACACTCGCGGAGTTCCTGTTCGGGGACGAGCAGGCCATGATCACGCTCGACATGTCCGAGTACATGGAGAAGCACACGGTCAGTCGGCTGGTTGGTTCGCCCCCGGGTTATGTGGGATACGAAGAGGGCGGTCAGCTCACCGAAGCTGTGCGTCGCAAGCCGTTCTCGGTGGTGCTGTTCGACGAGATCGAAAAGGCCCACCCCGATGTCTTCAACACGCTGTTGCAGATCCTCGAAGAGGGTCGACTCACCGACAGCCAGGGCCGATCGGTGGACTTCCGCAACACCGTGCTGATCATGACCTCGAACCTCGGCACGGCGGATCTCCGCAAGGCCGACATCGGATTCTCCAAACGTGACGAAGCCGTCTCCTACGAGAAGATGAAATCCAAGGTCAACGACGCTCTCAAGGCGCATTTCCGTCCGGAGTTCCTGAACCGTATCGACGAGACGATCGTGTTCTCCGAACTCTCGAAGCCCGAGGTCACCCAGATCGTCGACTTCATGGTCAAGCGGGTCGCCAACCAGATGGTCGCCCAGGGCATGGGGCTCGAAGTTTCCGAGCGGGCCAAGATCTTCTTGGCTGATCGTGGTTACGACCCCACGTTGGGAGCTCGACCGCTGCGACGAGCCATTCAGCGTCTTGTCGAGGACCCGCTGTCGGAACGGTTGCTCTGGAAAGAGTTCCGTGCCGGCCAAGTGGTCGAGGTCGACCTCGAGGACGACCCCGACAGCCCAGGCGAGCAGCGGATCGTGTTTTCGTCACACGAGGGTTTTGTTCCACCGTCGCCGCCCGACGCGGAGGTGCCTGAACTCGCAGGCACCGCTCCGGGTGGCGCAGGCGAGATCGTCACCGACTGAGGTTCCACTGCTGAACGATTGACGCGCCGATCCGGTGCACTGGGCCACCTACGGTGGTCTGGTGCGCCGGATCGTTGTCGTTGTCACCTGTTGTCTGCTCGTGATCCTCAGCGGGTGTCGGGTCGAGGCATCCGTCGATGTCGACGTCGCCGCCAACGGCTCCGGTCGAGTCCGCGTCAGCCTGGTGCTCGACGACGATGCCGTGGCTCGTATCGGCGACATCCAGACGGAACTGAAATTGGATGATCTCGAAGCGGCCGACTGGACGGTCGAGACCCCCGAGCGCTCTGGGGTCCTCACCGTCGTTGGGGTCTCCAAGGCATTTGGTGCACCGGGCGATCTGCAACGGGTGCTCGATGAGGTGGCTGGTCCTGGGGTCTTCGGCGGGTGGAAAATCTCCTTGGACGAGTCGTTTGCGTCGCGAAGCTGGACGGTGTCAGGGACGACCACGCTGTCGGGTTCGCTCGATCAGTTCAGTGACGACCAGGTCGCCGACGCACTCGATGGGCTTCGATTGGGCCGTACCCCTGACGAGTTGCGGGCCGAATTCGGTGGCGAGCCGTCCGTCCCCGTACGCGTGACCGTGCATCTTCCGGCCGAGGTGACGTCGTCGTCGACCGGCGCGGCAATGATCGATGAAACAACCCGAGCGTGGTCCCTTGACGCAGCGATCGGTGGGGCGCAGACGGTGACTGTCGGAATGTTCGCCGAACAGCACGACAGCAGCGCTTGGTGGTGGATCATCGGGGGAACACTGTTGGTGATTGGTGCATCGTCGGTGCTGGCGTTGCGTCGGCGAGCGCGACGGCCGACGCGACGGCCGACGCGACGGCCGATCGCCGATCGAACGACTGCGGCCCGCTCGTCCACGGGTCGGCCCCCGACGCGTCGTCCGAACCCGTGACGACGGCGGTCCCTCCGCCGGGATGGCGATGGTTGCGCTCGCTGGCAGCAGCAGCGGGACTGGGTGCGGTCAGTGGCGTGCTCATCTACATGTTCCTCGTGGGGCTTCGTTGGGTCACAACGACGCGAGAGGAGCATCGATGGCTGTTGTGGTTGCTCCCAGTGGCGGGCCTGGTGATGGGTGCGGCCATCTCGCGGGCCGCGGGATTGTCCCTTGGTGGCACCCGGCGGACCATGACCGAGATTCGCAAGCCTCTCGCCGGTGTGCCGTTCCGCATGGCGCCCATCTCATTGTTGGGGACCCTCACCACCCATCTGTTCGGGGGTTCCGCCGGTCGGGAAGGAACCGCCCTGCAGATCACTGGAGGTGTTGCGGGGGGACTCGGCGCACGCTTGGGTTGGTCGGTGAGAGAGCAGCGCCAGCTTCTGGTCGTCTCATTGGCCGCCGGGTTCGGAGCGGTGTTCGGCGTTCCCTGGGCGGGCATCGTGTTCGCGTTCGAGGTCGCGCCGACGGGCGCCATCTCGCGGGTTCGCGCCCTGCTCGCCTCAGCGGTCGCCGTGGTGATCGCCCACGGAATCGTCGAGCGGTTGGGCTACCGACATACCGACTACGGCCATGCGCCAGTCGATCTGTCGGGTGGCGCATGGTGGCGACTCTGGTTCATAGCGATTGCGCTGGGGATCGGGGCATGGGTCTTTCCGCGCCTCGTCGACCTGGTCGATCGCGGGCTCCATCGCGTTCATCGCCATCGTGGGGTTCGGATGGCGCTCGGAGGAGGTCTCGTAGCGCTCGTGGTGGTGGTCTTCAACGCTTGGGACGAGACCGGGCTGTCTCTCGGTGTGTTGTCGCGAGCGGTCGATGGCGACGCCAGTTGGCGCTCGTTCGTGTTGAAGCTGGTGCTGACAGCGATCACGCTCGGGGCAGGATTTCCCGGAGGCGAGGTGACGCCGTCGTTCGTGATGGGTGCCACGCTGTCGGTCACGGTGGCGGACTGGATCGGGTCGACCCACGCGACGGTTGCCGTGGCGGCGCGCCTGGGGTTCGTTGCGTTGTTCGGCGCCGCGGCAAATGCGCCGCTGGCGGCGACGGTGATGGGCGTCGAGATGTTCGGCTGGTCGATGGCACCAGTACTGCTGGTGGGATGCGTGACCGCGCGGATCGTGTCGGGGTCGCACCACATCTACGAGTGCCTCGACGAGGACGACGATGTCATCGGGCCGGGTCCCGATGATCCGTTCGACGATGCTGTCACTGGCCCTCGGTAGGGTTCAGCAATGCCAGCATCGTCCCGAGTCCGCACTGTGTTCCGTTGTCAGGAATGCGGCGAGGACGCCCCGAAGTGGATGGGTCAGTGCCCCGCATGCGAGCTGTGGAACACCATCGTCGAAGAAGTCGATCTCGATGGTTCCTCTGGAGCCCGGGTGACGTCACTTCGTCCGTCCGTCCCGGCGCGGCCCATCGCCGAGGTCACCTCCGAGGGCTCCGCTCCCATTTCCACCGGTGTTGCCGAATTCGACCGCGTGTTGGGCGGGGGTCTGGTCCCTGGCTCGGTCACGCTGCTGGGTGGCGAACCGGGAATCGGCAAGTCGACCCTGCTCCTTCAGGTCTTGGCGCCGATGTCTGAGGGGCGACCCGTGCTGTACGTCACCGCCGAGGAGTCAGCCCAGCAGGTGCGAGTCAGAGCGGAACGGCTCGGTTCGCTTCGACCCACGCTCTTCCTGGCCTCAGAGACCTCGTTGCCGCACCTGATCGGCCACATCGATCAGGTAGCTCCGGACGTGCTGGTCGTGGATTCCATCCAGACCGTTTTCGACCCAGCGTTGTCGTCTGCCCCCGGATCAGTCGCCCAGGTTCGTCACTGCACGAATCGACTGGTGAACCTGGCCAAGGCGCGATCGATGTCGGTCATCCTCGTGGGCCATGTGACCAAGGACGGATCTCTGGCGGGTCCGCGTGTTCTTGAACACGTCGTCGACACGGTCGTGTCGTTCGAAGGCGAGCGAGACCACGAGTTGCGACTGCTTCGTGCCACCAAACACCGCTTCGGTTCCACGCAAGAACTCGGGATCCTTGCCATGAGCGACGCCGGGCTGCTGTCGGTCGATGATCCGTCAGAGATGTTCTTGGCTGATCGCCGACCGGGCGTACCGGGGTCGGTCATCGTGCCGACGATGGAGGGTCGACGACCGATGTTGGTCGAGGTGCAGGCCCTCGTGGTGGCGTCGACCCTTCCCCAACCTCGACGTCAAGCACACGGCGTTGACAGCGGCCGCGTCGCCATGATGCTCGCAGTACTCCAACGACGAGTGAACATGCCCTTCACGGGAGCCGACACGTACGTGATGGCCGTCGGCGGCGCCAAGATCACCGAGCCGGCGGCCGATCTCGGGGTCGCGACGGCGCTGGCCTCATCGCTGACCGGCAATCCCCTCGACACATTCACCGTCTGTTTCGGCGAGGTCGGGTTGGCTGGGGAACTGCGATCGGTCGGCGGCATCGAGCGACGACTGGCCGAAGCGGCACGCCTGGGATTCCGACGCGCCATCGTCCCCCAGTCGGTGACCACAACTGGTGCTCCTCTCGACCTGCTGCCCGCCGACACGCTTGATGCTGCGTTGAGATCGGCCAGAATCCTGGAGTAGTGCGGATTCGGCACGAGAAATCGGCGGTTGCGGATAGATTGAGCCGATGGCACCCCGACGCAGCAAGGCGCTCCTCGAAGCCCTCGCGATCGTCGCCCCCGGTCAGCCACTTCGTGAGGGGCTGGACCGAATTCTCAAAGCCTCAATGGGTGCACTGATCGTGGTCGGTGACGGTCCCGAGGTCCTCAACATCTGCTCTGGCGGATTTCTCCTCGATGCGGCCTTTTCTCCGCAACGGCTGTCAGAACTCGCGAAGACCGACGGCGCCATCATCTTGGCGCCTGACGCCAGCCGCATCGCACGAGCGAATGTCCACCTGGTCCCCAATCCGAATGTTCCGACTACCGAGACGGGAACGCGGCATCGCACGGCGGAACGAGTGGCCCGAGCCATTGGTGTCCCCGTGATCTCGGTGTCGGAGGACATGGCGGTGCTGACCATGTACATGCACGACGCCAAGCACCAACTCGACACCATCCCGTCGATCCTCAACCGTTGCAATCAGGCGCTCCAGACACTCGAGCGCTATCGGCTGCGCCTCGACGAGGTGTCCGGATCACTCACCGCGCTCGAGATCGAAGACCTCGTGACCGTTCGGGAAGTGGTGACGCTGCTGCAACGCACCGAGGTCGTCATGCGATTGTCGGAGGAGATCGAGCGCTATCTCGTCGAGCTGGGAACTGACGGTCGATTGGTGCGACTCCAGCTCAACGAACTCATGGCAGGGGTCGAGGACGATCGGCGCCAAGTGGTACTCGACTACTTCCAACCGGACGCGTCGTGGAACCTCGAACAGGCCATGGCGACGCTGTCCGATCTCGGGACCGAGCAGCTCCTCGACACCGAACTCGTCGCTGAGGCGCTGCACCTTTCCGGCGGCACCACCGACGTGAACGGCAGCCTGCAGGCTCGCGGTTACCGGCTCCTGTCACGGGTGCCCCGTCTTCCCGCCGAGCTGGCCTATCGCCTGGTCGACGAGTTCCACACACTCGACAAGATCCTCCGGGCCACCCCCGACGACCTTGCTGGCATCGACGGTGTCGGCGACACGTGGGCGCACGTCATCAAGGACGCGCTCGCGCACATCGCCGAGTCGTCGATCCTCGACCGCTACACCTGACGGACGGTCCCAGATCGCACGCCGCGGCTTCTGATCGCACTTGGCGATCGGCCAGACTGTGCCATGGCCCACATCACGCTCAGCACCGGCACCCGCGCGTCCATCGCTACCCCGTCGTCGGGCGACGCTTCTGGCGCCGTGGTCCTGTGGCCTGACATCTTCGGCCTGCGCCCCCTGTTCGAGGGTCACGCCCAGCGGCTGGCGGATGACCACCGCTGGAAGGTGTGCGTCATTGAGATGTTCCCCGGGCAGGAAACCCTGCCGATGGCCGACCGCCACGGAGCGGCCGCCTCATTCAACGATGCCGACAAGTTGGCCGATCTCGAAGCCGCGCTGGACGCAATGGGCGTCGAGTCGGCCGGCGTGCTGGGATTCTGCATGGGCGGGATGTACGCCATGAAGGCGCTTGCGTCGCCTCGCGTGACGCGAGCAGCGGCCTTCTACGGGATGGTGCGCGTGCCCGACGGGTGGGCGGGCGCCGGACAGGGCGACGCCATTGATGTCGTTCGAACGCGTCCGCATGATCTACTGGCGCTCTTCGGGACCGACGATCCGTGGTGCCCGCTCGACGAGATCGCTGAGCTCGAGGCAACGGGAGCGAACGTTGTTCGCTACGAGGGTGCCGACCATGGGTGGGCTCAGGATCCCGATCGAGAGAACTACCGGCCCGTCGACGCTGCCGACGGTTGGGCCAGGGCCGAGCGATTCCTGTCCGGCGAGTGAACGGGGCGCCGCTGTTCGTGGGCCATGTCCGGAACTACTTCGAGCGGATCTCGAGTTCGCGACGCTTGAGAATGATGTAGGTCCGGTCGGACTGGCCGATCCAGCCCAGCCGGAGGAAGCTGGAGATGGCCTTGTTCACACGTTCGCGGCTCGCTCCCACCAGCCCGGCCAGTTCCTCTTGGGTGATGGGGATCTCGAATTCGTCCCGCTCGCCCGCCAACTCCAGGAGATGCTTGGCGGTGCGCCCCGTGACGTCGAGGAAGAACGAGTCGGCCAACGCCTCGTCCATGGCGCGCAGCCGCTGGGTCAACATGGCGATCACCTTCCACAGCAATTCGGGCCGCGATTCCCACAGAGCCTTCAATGGCGCGTAGGGGACCTCGAGGATGTCGGAGGGCTCGAGAGCGCGGGCCTCGGCCGAGCGACCGAGCTGGTCGAACAGACTCATTTCGCCGAACAGGTCGCCCCGCTCCATGAGGGCCACCATGGATTCGCGCCCGTCGAAGCTCTTGTTGGCGATGGCGATTCGGCCCGAACTCACGATATACAGCGCCTGTGCCTCGGCAGCTTCCTCGAAGATCACGTCGCCGCGAACCAACGACCTCTCGGTCGACGCAGCCAAGATCTCGTTGAGTTCGGGGTCGCCGAGGTCATCGAACATCTCGAGGTCGGACAGCAACTCACGATCGAACACGCCGACATCGTAGTGCCGCCGGTCACAAACAACGGCTCGTCGCCTCAGCGGTACCATCGGGCCCTTGTGACGACGATCCATCCTCCTCAGCAGCCGGTCGGCGCCAGCATCGGCAACGAGGTGTGGACCATCGTCGTGGCAGGCGGGTCAGGTCGCCGTTTCGGTGCGGCGAAGCAGTTCGAGCCGCTCGGACCATCTCGTGTCATTGACCTCGCTGTGTCCGTCGCCTCGGCAGTCAGCCGGGTGGTCGTCGTCGTACCAGCCGACCGTCGCGCCGAGCACATTGCGGGTGCGGACGTGGTGGTAGCAGGAGGCGTGACCCGCTCGGACAGTGTTCGAGCGGGTTTGGCGGCCGTCCCGGATGACGCTGAGATCATCCTGGTGCACGACGGTGCCCGGCCCTTGGCGACGACCGCGCTGTTCCGATCGATGATCGATGCCATCCGCGATGGGGGCGAGGCCGCGGTTCCGGTTGTGGACATTGCCGACACACTGCGTCGACGAGATGGTGAGGAGCTGGATCGGGCCGAGGTGGTGGCGGTCCAGACCCCGCAGGCGTTCGAAGCCGACGTGTTGCGCGCAGCCCACGCTGACGGTCGCGATGCCACTGACGATGCGACGCTGGCTGAGCTGGCGGGGGCCGAGGTCATCCTCGTTCCCGGCGACGTCGAGAACACCAAGATCACCACGCCACGCGACCTGCGTGCGGCAGAGGCGGTGTTGGCAGCCCGTTCTGTAGCGGCTGCACGGTGGATCTCGACCCTCGATGCTGATCCGACGACTGCGAGTGCGACACTGGATGACGTGCAGGGTTCGTCATGAGTGCTCGAGTCGGGAATGGATTCGATATCCATCGATTCAGCGACGACGACTCCCGACCGCTGGTGCTCGGCGGAGTCACCTTCCACGGGGAGCGGGGACTCGTCGGCCATAGCGACGCCGATCTCGTGGCACACGCGTGTGCCGACTCGCTCCTGGGTCCGGCCGGATTAGGCGACATCGGGACGCACTTTCCTGACACCGACCCTGAGTGGGCCGGTGCAGATTCGATCGTGTTGCTCGCAGAGGCGGCACGTCGAGTCCGCGAGGCCGGGTGGTATCCGGTCAACATCGACTGTTCGATCGTCGCCGAACGCCCCAAGCTCTCCCCTCATCGCGACGAGATGCAGCGCCGACTCTCCGAGGCCGTGGGTGCCCCGGTGACGATCGCCGGAAGGCGTGCCGAGGGGTTGGGGGCGCTGGGCCGCGTCGAGGGAATTGCCTGCTTTGCCACGGCACTACTGGAGGATCTCTCATGAGCACTCGTCGACCATCACCGGGCAGTCGCCCACCGAGCCGTGGTGCTGCTGGAGCTTCTCGGGGTGCTCCTCCCGGACGCGGCGGATCCGCGGCAGGTCGCTCGGCGCCGGCAGGTTCACGCAGTGCCGCTCCGACCGGCGACCGTCGTGGCACCGGTTCCGGTGCAGGCCGCGGGACCGACTCGGCCAAGGCCGGGCGGTCTCCGTCCGCTCGCGGTGACGCTCGACCGGCGACGAATCGGCCACCTTCGAATCGACCGCCCTCGAAGCGACAGGGAGCGAACTTCGGTGGTCCCCGTACCCAGGCGAAGGGGTTGGGCGGTATGCAGGTCGAGGGGCGACAAGCGGTGCGCGAGCTGCTGTTGGCCGGACGTCGACGGGTGCAGGAAGTCATGATCGCGGACGACGTCGACCACGCCGATGTCCTCGATGACATCATTCAGCTGGCCCAGGATCTCCGGGTGCCCGTGCGGGAGATGTCACGTCGACGACTCGATGGAGCAAGCCACACCGAGGCAGCTCAGGGAGTGATCGCCACCGCCAACGAACTCCCGACGACGGATCTTGATCAGTTGTGCGCGACCACCGATGACGGTGTTGCACCCTTCCTGGTTGCGCTCGACGGTGTGACGGATCCAGGGAACCTCGGCGCGTTGATTCGCACGGCGGAGTGTGCCGGAGCGACCGGGATCGTGTTGCCACGACACCGCGCCGTGCACGTGACGCCAACGGTCACCAAGACGGCTGCGGGCGCAGTGGAACATGTGCCGATGAGCTTGGTGGGCGGGCTCCCTGCCGCGTTGCTCCGCATGCGGGAACTCGGCGTGTTGGTGGTCGGTCTCGACGCCGGCGGTGATGTATCCGTGCACGATCTCGAGCTCGGCAAGGGACCGGTGGCGCTGGTGTTGGGCGCTGAGGGTGCCGGGCTGTCCCGCCTCGTACGGCAGCGTTGTGACGTGGTCGCGTCCATCCCGTTGCTCGGCAAGCTGAGCTCGCTCAACGTGTCGGTGGCCGGCGCGATTGCCTGCTACGAGATCGTGAGGCAGCGGGCGTCATGATCCGTCGTCGTCTGCTGCTCACGCTGTTTGCAGCCCTGGCCGTGTGCTGCGGGTTCATCGCCGGGTGTACCGAGGAGGCAGGTCCACAACCCGACTTGGATCCACCCGATGTCACCCGCTCGGGGGCGGTCGGGGTCGCCGAGGACTTCTTCGGGGTGTCCGCCAGGGTGATCGATGTGGTGACGTTCAGCCAGACGCCCACGGCCTTCCCGCGTTTGGCTGTCACCATCCGCTCCGAGAACCTCGGCACCAAGCGCAGCCAGAATCCCGACGTCCAACTGGTGTGCGACGAGTCTCGAACTGGGGGCGACTGGTACCGGGGATCGACGTGGGAACCGTCGGGCCTACTCGACGCCGGAACGGTGAATGAGGGGGTGGTGTACGTAGGGTTCCCCTCCAAGCCCGAGGATGACAAGTATTCGTTGCCGACCTGCACCCGCGCCCGTCTCGTGCTCACGGGGACCGAGATGTCGACCCGGGCGAAGATCATCGTCGACTACCCGATCTCGGCCGACCTCATCAATGAAGCCATCAACCAACCGCAGGGTCCGAACCTGCCGCTTCCGCAACGGGCCAGTTGACGCCGAACAGTTGTCATCGCCGACATGGGGTCGAGCAGGTGAGGTGGGCGACGACCACTCGACTGATCTGGCGTCAGATGATCGAGTCGCCCGCGAACCGTTGTGGTTCCCGGCGGACGAGCGCCCGGCCACCGAAGAAACCTGCGACGACGAGCAACCCGCCGAAGACCAGGAACCGCTGTCGGAAGATCAGCCGATCGCACCGGTCGACGAGGCTCTGTTGAGCGAAGTTGTCCTGCTCGGTATTGCCGCTCAACACCAGCGACTGCGACGTGTCGCGCGGGCTGATCGCGGAGCCACAGTTGGTGCCGTCAGCCTTGGTGTCGGTCACGGCAAGCACCGCTGTCCCGACCAACACCACAATGGCGAGTGCGGTGAGGATGCCGCGTTTCACGGTCAGGGAACTCATGGTCGGCACACCCTAAACGGCGAAGGACGGTGGCTCACGTCTACCGTGTGTCGGTGAAGCGTCGAGCCGTGCGCCGGCAGCGGTCGTGACCATGGCGGTCGCATCTGTCAACGGAATCGACCTTGCCTACGAGCTGGCCGGTTCGGGCGAGCAGCTCGTCTTCCTGAACGGATCTGGTGCAACGATCGAGGCCAGCCGACTGGTCGCAGCGCCGTTCGTCGAGCACTTCGAGGTCGTGATGTTCGACCAACGCGGACTCGGCTCGACGACGATTCCTGAGCGTGTCGCCACCATGGCGGATTATGCCGCTGACGTTGGCGGTCTGATGGATCATCTCGGCTGGGAGTCGGCGCTCGTCGTCGGTCTCAGCTTCGGGGGAATGGTTGCGCAGGAGTTCGCTGTGACGTCTCCCGAACGAGTGACGGCCTTGGCACTGCTCTGCACGTCGCCGGGTGGCGAGTTCTCCTCCTTTCCCCTTCACGAGCTGGAGGATCTGGATCCCGAGGAGCGCTTCCTTCGGTATCGGTCTGTGCTCGACGAGCGTTTCGATGAGGACTGGCTGAACAACCACCCGGTCGACGCGGTGATCGTCTCGGTGCTTCGTCGTAGGGGGCAGGTCGAGAAGTCTCCAGAGCAGCGTCGGGGTGAGCGGCTTCAGCTCGAGGCGAGGCGAGGTCACGACGTAGGAGATCGACTCGCCCTCGTGACGGCGCCGACGCTGGTGGCGTCGGGTCGTTTCGATGGTATTGCGCCTCCCTCGAACGGCCGGGCGATCGCCGATCGTGTCGCTGGAGCGACGCTGCAACTCTTCGATGGCGGCCACATGTTCATGTTCCAGGATCCGGCGGCCTATCCGACGGTGATTGCGTTCCTGCATGAACACGCGGTGTGAGCGCGCATCTGTGATCGTCGGTTTACAGCTCGACCTGAACGCCCAATTCGATGGTCTGATCTGGTGGCAGCCCGAAGTAGGCATCGGCGGTGCGGGCGTTACGGATCATGATCACGAAGAGTCGCTCCCGCCACATGGCCATTCCTGGACGGCGAGTCACTCGATAGGTCTCTCGTCCGAGCACGTAACTGGCTTGGGCGAAGTCGACCCCGACGGCCTCGGCGCCACTGTGCTCGAGGAGCGCCGGCACATTGAGATCGTCGGAGAACCCCGCATGGAACTTCAAGAGATGGAAGCCGCCGCCGAGATCCTCGTGAACGAGTTGGTCATCCGGGTCGACGTGCGGTCGCGACTGAACGATGATCGCCAGAATGCAGACATGCGCCGGCAGTACGCCGGCGTGGCGGAGATGCGACGCCAGCGACTGGGGAGTGTTCAGCGGGTTCGAACCGAGGTACACGCCCACACCGGGTCCCCGAACGATCGTTGGTGCGCTGGCTCGCTCGACGAACTGTTCGAGGGGCATGGCCCGATGTGCGATTCGCTCAGCCGTGATCTTGCGCCCGGTGAACCACGTCGTCAGCACGATCAGGAGCAGGACTCCGACAACGATCGGGAACCAGCCGCCCGAAGGAATTTTGGGGATGTTGGCCCCGAGAAACGCGAGGTCGATGATCAGGAAGAGCGCACAGAGCGATCGTGCCGTCAGGGCACTCCAACCCATTCGGTCACGGAGCACTCGGTAGAAGAGCACGGTGGTGATGGCCATCGTACCGGTCACGGCGAGCCCGTACGCTGCTGCCAGATTGGTTGATGTTCGGAAGCCGATCACCACGCCGATACATCCGACGAGCAGTAGCCAGTTGATGAACGGTACGTAGATCTGGCCCTCCTCGGAATCGTTGGTGTGGGTGATCTTCATGCGAGGCAGGTAGCCGAGTTGCACGGCTTGGCGGGTCAGGCTGAAGGCGCCACTGATGAGCGCCTGCGAGGCGATCACCGTGGCCATGGTCGACAGAATGACCAACGGCACGAGCGACCACGAGGGGGCCATTTTGTAAAAGGGGTTGTCCACGTTTTCCGGGTTCTTCAGCAGCATCGCACCCTGGCCGAAGTAGTTGAGGAGCAGCCCGGGGAGGGCAATGCCGTACCACGCGACGATGATCGGTCGTCGCCCGAAGTGGCCCATGTCGGCGTAGAGCGCCTCTCCGCCGGTGACGACCAAGAAGACCGCACCGAGCACCAGGAAACCGGTCCATCCGTTGTCGACCATGAAGCGGGCACCTTCGACGGGGTTGACCGCCCGCAATACCCCGGGATTGTGGGCGATGTTCACGACACCGAGGACACCGAGGGTCGTGAACCACACGACCATGATCGGGCCGAAGGCAGCGCCGACCTTGTGGGTCCCCCACCGTTGGATGCTGAACAACCCCACCAGGATCACGATGGCAATCGGAATCACCCACGACTCGAGCGCCGGCGAAATCACCTTCGTTCCCTCGACGGCTGACAGTACGCTGATGGCGGGAGTGATCACCCCGTCGCCGTAGAGCAGCGCCGCGCCGAACAGGCCGAGCAACACCAGCCACCTGGTCCGCCCGGTGGGGCTTCCCGTCGGCGAGATGAGCGCGGTGAGTGCGAGGATTCCACCTTCGCCGTGGTTGTCGGCTCGCATGACGAAGCGCAGGTACTTCAGCCCGATCACGAACATCAACGACCAGAACACCAGTGACAGCAGGCCCAGGACATTCGGAGCCGACACCTCGAGCTGTCGGCCGACATGCTCGTGAAAGGATTCCTTCATCGCGTACAGCGGGCTGGTGCCGATGTCGCCGAAGACCACGCCCAAGGCGCCCAGCACCAAGCCTCTTGACGCGATGCGGGTTCCATCCACTGGAGCAAGAAGCTACGGCATACGCATCGTGGTCCAGTGGCCAGAGGCTGTGAGACGAACTCTTTTTTCTCAGGACGGGTCGACGCCGAGCCGGTCAGGTGGGGTGTTCGGTCAGCTCATCAGCACGCTGGCGAGGGCTCGCCACTCAGCGGCGGGCGCCGTCGTGAAATCGTCACGCAGTACTTGTACGCATACGTGGTCGGCGCCAGCATCATGGTGCTGGGCCACCCGTTCGGCGATCTGATCGGGAGTACCCCAGGCCACGATGGCGTCCACCAGACGGTCACTCCCACCGTTGTCGCGATCGGATTCGTCGAAACCCAACCGCAACAGATTGTTGAAATAGTTGGGGAGCCCGAGATAGATCTTCATTCCGGCACGGCCGATCCGACGGGCCTCGTCGGCATCGGTCGACAGGACAACCATCTGCTCCGGTGCCAACAGGGCATTGGGTCCCATGGCCTCGCGGGCGATTCGGGTGTGCTCGGGGGTCGTGAAGTACGGGTGGGCGCCGTTGGCTTCGGTGGCGGCCAATTCCAACATCTTGGGGCCGAGTGCTGCGAGGACCCGACCCGGATCCTCGTCGGGGCCTTTCGCCATGTAGATCGCCGAGTCCATTCTCTGGAGGTACTCGACCATGTAGGAGTACGGCTTGGAGTAGTCGTGCTTGCGAACCCCGGCGACGAGATGGCCATGACTCACGCCCATGCCCAGGAGAAATCGTTGAGGGAACGCCTCGGCGACAGTGCGTTGACCGGCCGCCATTGTCATGGGGTCGCGGGCGTAGATGTTGGCGATGCCTGTGGCAACGGTGAGTTCATCGGTTGCCGCCAAGAGCACCGCGGCGCTGGCAAAGGGATCGCGACCGACCGCTTCGGCGATCCACAACGCGCCGAAGCCCAGTTCCTCCACAAGTCGAGCGGCAGCACGGGCGTCGGGTGAGCCGAGCGCGTCGATCATTCCGTACCAGATGCCGTAGCGGCCGATGTCGACTCGTGGCAGTGCCATGAGAGCGCTCCTTGGGTTTCGAGAACAACGCAGGCGGGGCTGTCGGTGTTGGCGCCGATCATACGGACTCGCGCCGGATGGTCAGTCGTCGGTACGGTTCGCTCATGTCACAGAGGTCGGGGGCGCCGGTGTCCGCGTCGGTCTTGTCGGTTCCGCAGGGCGACTTCGCACTGGTACGACCCGACGCGGCAGCGAACCCATCGCTACGGGCCTGGGACGCTGCGGACGAGTACGTGCTCGCCGAACTCGCAGAGTCCGGCGAGCCCGTCGGAGTTCACGCCGTGGTCGTGAACGATGGATACGGGGCGTTGGCGGTCGCTCTCGGACGTGACGCTGGTCCCTGGTCGTGGAGTGATTCGTATCTTGCGCACGCAGCGGCTCGAGTGAACCTCGATCGCGCAGATCGTGCTGATGTTGGCCACATGGTGGCGGATCCAGTCCTGCTCCCGGAACGAATCGATCTACTCGTCGTCAAGGTGCCGAAGGAACTGGCGACCCTGGAGTACCAGTTGTCGAGTTTGGCGGAGCGTTGTCACCCGGCGACAAGGGTGATCGGCGCCGGCATGACCCGGAAGATTCACAACTCGACGATCGAAGTGTTCGAGCGGCTGATCGGCCCGACCACTACGTCGCTGGCCAGAAAGAAGGCGCGCCTGATTCGCAGCGTGGTGAATCCTGACCTTGTGGCGATGGTGTCGTCGGTATCGGCTTCGTCGATGGGGTTCACGTTGGCCAGCGGCGAACAGGTCGTCGGTGGGCCGGGCGTGTTCGGATCGGATCAACTCGATCGCGGAACGCGGGTCTTGCTCGACCATCTCCGGCTGGATCGGGGTGCGGGCTCGATCGTCGATCTGGCGTGCGGCACTGGGGTCCTGGGGATGATGGCGGGCCAACTGTGCCCCGACGCCGAGGTCGCGTTCGTGGATGAGTCGTACTCGGCAGTAGAGGCAGCTCGGTCAACGTGGGCGGCCAACCACGGTGAGGGTCGGGGAGCAGCGTTCCTCTGGGCCGATGGTCTGCGGCCTCGGGCCAGCGCGACGCCGAACGAGGTTGGGCTGGCTTCGACCGGTTCAGTCGACGTCGTGTTGTGCAATCCGCCGTTCCATGTCGACAATCACATGGGCGATGACACGGCGATCCAGATGTTCCGTGACGCGGCGCGGGCCCTTCGGTCCGGCGGGGAACTCTGGGTGGTCGGGAATCGTCACCTCGGCTATCACGCCCGTTTGGCCAAGTTGTTCGAGACGTGCGAGGTGATGTCGGGCGATCCGAAGTTCGTGGTGTGCCGCGCGGTTGCAGCCTGACGATCTCGAGGATCGTCAGGCCGCCGCGGTGGGTGCTGGAACGGTCAGATCGGCTTGTTGTCGACGCGGCGAATGGCAACCGTCGACGATCGTGGTCGACCGCCATCGGGCCAACTCGAGACCGCGGTCGGGTTCACCGGATCAGTCCGCTCCGAGGCGGGCTCGCCGGGATGCTGGATGTTGACGAACAACACGCGGCGATCGGGTGTCATGTCGATGCCCGTGATTTCACATCCGCGCGGGCCAACGAGGAATCGCTTCGTCTCGCCGGTGGCGGTGTCGGCGACCAACATCTGGTTGTTCGGCAGGTTCGTGAAGTCACCAGCCCCGAGCGTCGACGTCGAGACGTCCGTCTGGATCCACAGCCGACCGATCGGGTCCATCCACAAACCATCGGGTGAACCGAAGCTGTCGCCTTGGACGGTGCCTCGTTTGGCAGGATCTGCTTGAGCGGTGTCGCCCGCCAAGATGAACAGGTTCCAGGCGAAAGTGAGTGAACCGGTGTCCTCGTCCGTTTCGTCCCATCGGATGACCTGGCCGTAGCTGTTGACGGCGCGTGGGTTGGCTGCGTCGACGGCCGGGCTGCCGGAGGTGCCACGCTTGGAGTTGTTGGTGAGCGACGCGTAGATCGTTGCCGTGTCGCAGGTGGAAGTGATCCACTCGGGGCGATCCATCTTGGTGGCACCGAGCGCATCGGCGGCAGAGCGAGCCCGAATGAGTACGTCGCCTTGATCGGCGAACCCGCCAGCGGCGTCGAGGCCGGGGGACCCGTGGATGAGTGGCAACCACACGCCGGAACCGTCGGCGTCGAAGCGGGCAACGTACAAGGTTCCCTCGTCCAACGGGCTCACGCCCTCACGGCGCATCCGACGCCATGGGCGGGCCGAGACGAACTTGTAGATGTACTCGAATCGTTCGTCGTCTCCCATGTAGACGACCGCGTGGCCGTCGCAGGATTCGGTGACCCAGGCTCCCTCGTGCTTCACGCGGCCCAGCGCTGTGCGCTTCACCGGGGTGGATGTCGGGTCATACGGGTCGATCTCGACGACCCAACCGAATCGGTTCGGTTCGTTGGGGTTGGCGGCAGCGTCGAATCGTGTGTCGAACTCGTTCCATCGGTATCCGCTGCCGGCGGCCGAGATGCCATATCGCTTCTGGTCGGCGGGGATGGTCCCGCCGTTCACGAAGTAGCCGTTGAAGTTCTCTTCGCACGTCAGGTAGGTGCCCCACGGTGTGAAGCCGTGGGCGCAGTTGTTGAAGGTTCCGAGCACGTTCCGACCGGTCGGGTCAGCGGCGGTCTGAAGCAACCGATGTCCGGCTGCCGGGCCGGACATGACAGTGGGCGTAGAGGCGGTGATGCGTCGAGCCTTTCGTGACTTCACGATCCGGAATGGTGATCGCTTACTCGACCGCTCGACCTTCACGACCGAGACGCCGTGAGCGGCTTGGCTCTTCGCAACTTTGTCGGCCGTCCACGGCGCGGTCCCCCCGACATGTAGCAGGCCGTCGTCGGTGTACTCGTGGTTCATGACCAACAGACCCATGCCCGATTCGTCGGAGCCCTTCGGGAGGGGGAAGTAGTGGATGCCGTCGTGGTGCATACCGAGTTGAGCCGTCTGGTCGGCGGTGGTGTTGGAGGCGTCCTGGCGGAAGGCAGGCGAGGTGCCGTTGATGGGGTCGCCCCATCGGGTGACCACGTCGACGATGAACCCGTCAGGCACGGTCACGTTGTCGAGAGCGTTCATGGCGACACCGGAGAAGAACCCGAGTGGGGAACGAGTTGCTCGGCGAGCGGTTGTGGTCACCCCACCGGGGGACGTCGATGCACCGGCGGTTCCTGCCAAGAGCACTGGTGCTCCGAGAAAGCCGACCAAGGCGGCACCGGCGGTCCCGCCCAACATGGAGCGGCGACCGAAGCGAGCATCGACGATGCGTTCGAAGCTCAGGTTCTCGGAAGAGTTGGACACGATGTCGTCATCGCAGAAGCTCATGGGGATCCCTCGTGAGGTTTGGCTGACAGTGCTCGTCAGCGTTGAAGTCAACGGGGTCATCCTCAACACCGAAGGTGACGAACGTGGGCACAGGGCCTGAACGCGAACCGACGATCGAGTGAAGTGTGCCGATTCGGCGTTGCAACTGGGCGAGCGTGCGGTGGCTGGTCGGAGTTGGCGCCGTGGTCACTTTCCGAAGACAGCGGTGATGGTCGCAGGCGGTTCGATGCCAACGCGCAGATCGACCGAATCGATCGGGATTCCCCACGAGGTGACCAACGGGACATGACCACCCCAATGGGGGCCATCGAGATCTTCAGGTTCATCAACCGGTCCGCCCTCGCGAATTTTGGCGGAAGCCTCAGCCAGCGGCAGGGCAATGACGAGTGTCTTGCGGAGATCAAGGTCGCTTGGTGGCCGGCCGGCCGACCAGTTGTCGACGACGTGGTCGGTGATGAGTCGCAGGGCGTCGACTCGTTCGGTGGGGTCATCGACCACCCGTGCGGCTCCACGCACGACAACACATCGGTAGTCCATGGAGTTGTGGAACGGAGTGCGGGCGAAGACGAGGCCATCGAGCAACGTGACGGTGATGCAGATCTCGTGGCTGCGAGCGGATCGGAGGAGTGCGTTGGCCGAGGCGCCGTGGACATAGATCGTGTCCTCGTCGATGCCGTAGGCCATGGGCAACACGATGGGTCCGTCGTCGGTGCTCACTCCGACGTGCGCCACCATGCCGGCAGCCAGGATCTCGCGGATCACGACGGGGTCGTGGCTGCCCCGGTGCACACCTCGTCGCAGCTGGACTCGATCGCTGGCTGGCTCGTGCTCGGAAGACATGGCACGAGTTTGTCGTCCCGGCGCTCCGGGATCGACCGAGTTATCGCGTTGTTGGCCTCGGCCGTCGGAGGTGACTCACCTGAGCGCCGGTCCTGGCGCCAACTGCTTCTTCAGCGCAGCTCGGAGCGGGCCTGTTGGAGGAAGCGCTGAACGGCTTGCGATGACTCGAGACGCCAGAGGTGAAGGGCGTCGTTCGAAGGATCGGTGGCGGCGACGGCATCGATGATCGGTGCGAGGGCTTCCATCTGGGCATCAAGCAGGGCGGACCGGTCATAGCCGAGTCGCTCGGCGAGCGTCAGCTTCACCAGAAACTCCGTTCGCACGTCACGCAGGTGCCGTACGGGAGTGCGAATCCATTTCTTCGCGACGCGTCGGCCAGCGGGAGTGGTCGCCAGCAAGGTTCGCTCGGGTCCCGCTCCCGGCTCACTTCCTGACCGGCTGACGAGATCGAGAGCGATGAGACGATCGATGGCCCGGTAGGTGAGGGCCCGAGAGAGCGACCACACCTGGCCGAGATCGCCGCTCGGTGAGAGGTCGCGGACGAGCGCCCAACCGTGACGGTGGCCGCTCGCGATCAGTCCGAGACAGGTCCCGTCGGCCAACGTGATACCGTCGGCACCTGTAGTCAGCTTCTGACTAGTACGGGTCACTGGAGAACCTCATGAAACGTCGTGTGATGGTAAGGACTGTGGCGGCACTGATGGTCGCGTTCGCGGTCAGCTCGTGCAGCAACGACACGTCGACGGCTCCCGCGAAACAGGCCCCGGGTGACGTGTCGGGCGAAGTCACGGTGTTCGCCGCCTCGTCGCTGACTGAGTCGTTCGGAGAGATTGCGGCGGCCTTCGAGAAGGAGCATCCAAGGGCGAAGGTGACCGTGAACTTCGGTGCGTCGTCGGCCTTGGTCAAGCAGGTCCAAGACGGTGCTCCCGTTGATCTGGTTGCCACTGCAGATACTGCCGACCTTCAGAAGCTCATCGACGCCAAGCTGGTTGGGGACTCGACGATTTTCGCCAAGAACCAGCTCGAGATCATTGTCCCGCCCGACAATCCCGCAGGCATCGCAACGCTGGCGGATCTGGCCGAACCGGATGTGAAAGTGGCGCTCTGCGCGGAGCAGGTTCCGTGTGGAAAGTTCGCGAAGCAGACCCTCGCTACGGCCGGCCTGAACGTCACGCCGGTGACCTTGGAGGAGAACGTCAAAGGGGTCGTCACGAAGGTCACGCTCGGCGAAGTGGACGCAGGAATCGTGTACCTCACGGATGTGCTGGCTGCAGGAACCAAGGCCGTTGGCATCGCGATCCCCACGGATCAGAACGCAGTGGCGTCGTATCCGGTGGCCGTTGCGACTGCCGCACCCAACAAGACCGCAGCGAACGCCTTCGCGGCCTTCGTCAGCTCGCCAGCGGCGCAAAAAATTCTTGGCGAGCGAGGCTTTTCGGTCCGCTGAGCAGCTCATCGAGCGTAGGTCTCCACTTCGGTCGCCTTCACACTCAACCAGATCCGTTCCCCCGGCCGGGCCGCCAGTTGCGTAGCGGCGGTGGCAGTGATCTCGGCGGTGAGGTCAATCGGACCCGCAACGCGGACGCGTGCGCGATCCCGTTCGAGGTCGACGTCCACAACGGTTCCTTCCCACACGTTTCTCGGACTGCCTTCGGGTCGCGAGCGATGCACCGCCACCGAACTTGGGTGCACCAACACGAACACCGGACCCGTGCGGACGGAGGCACTCACGATGGAGTGTCCACCAGCCAGTTCGACAGAGGGCCCCGTGGCCACACCCTCGAAGAGGTTCACACCGATGAGGTCAGCGACGTAGCGAGTTCTCGGTCGCGCTGCGACGTCGGCCAACACTCCGGACTGACTCACCCGTCCGTCTTCGACAATGACGACTCGATCGGCCAGCGCGAACGCATCGACTGGGTCGTGAGACACGAGTATCCGGATGCCGTCGACCGATCGGAGTTGTTCCCGTAGCGAACGGCGAACATCCACCTTCGTGGTGACGTCGAGCGCTGCCAGCGGTTCGTCCAACAACATCAATCGAGGTCGAGTCACGAGCGCTCGGGCGAGCGCGACCTGTTGCGACTGGCCGCCGGACAATGCCGTGGGTTTGGCGTTGGCGAGCGATGACAGCCCCAATCGCTCCAGTGCTGCGGAGGCGCGGGACCTTGCGTCGGACTTGGTCGCTCCACGTGAGCGCAATCCGAAGGCCACGTTCTCGAGCACCGTGAGCGTCGGGAAGAGCAGGTGATCTTGGAACACGACACCGATCTGGCGATCCTGCGGCTCCACGAAGATCCGCTTGGTCGGGTCGTCAAGCGCCTTGCCGTCGAGTTCGATTCGTCCGGAGTCGATGCGTTGTAGGCCGGCGAGGCAACGCAACAGCGTTGACTTCCCGGCCGCATTTGGTCCGAGAATGGCGACGGTCTCCCCGGGATTTGCGTCGAGTTCCACGCGAAGATCCAAGGTTCCTCGGATGACCTCGAGATGCGCCACGAGTGTCACGAGATACCACCGGTCAACGCGCCGAGCCACCGTGAGCGCAAGCCGAACAGGACACCGAACGAGATGAACACCAGTATCAGGCTGAGCATGATGGCCGCATCGGGTTCGGTCTCGAGCGCCAAGTAGACCGCGAGGGGAATCGTCTGGGTGCGGCCGGGATAGTTCCCGGCAAATGTGATCGTGGCGCCGAATTCGCCGAGTGCTCGAGCCCACGCCAGCACGGCACCGGCGGCCATCGACGGCGCAATGGCGGGGAGCGTCACCCGGCGGAAGGCGATCCATCGGCTCGCGCCGAGGGTGAAAGCGGTCTCTTCGAGGCGACGATCAGCGGTTCTGAATGCACCCTCCAACGTGATCACCAGAAACGGCATGGCCACGAATGTCTCGGCGAGGATCACCCCGGCCGTGCTGAACGGGAGTTGGATGCCGAACCAGTCGTCGAGCGATCGGCCGATGATTCCGTTGCGGCCGAAGGCCAGGAGGAGCGCCACGCCGCTGACGACGGGAGGGAGCACCATGGACAGGGTCGTGAGTGTGCGCACGATTCGATTTCCGGGGAACTCGATGCGGGCGAGCACCCATGCGAGCGGAGTGCCGAAGAGGACGGCGAGCAGAGTGGCGGCGAGCGAGCACACGAGAGAGAGACGAAGGGCGGTGCGAACTTCTGGTTTCGACAGAAGCTCCCATGCAGATGACCACGGGGCCCGGATGGCGAGCGCCAGAAGCGGAGCGGCGAAAAATGCGACGGCGATGGCGGCGAGTACTGCCACGATCAGTGGCGGTCGTTCTCGTCGCTCATCCACGGACAGAAGCTAGTCAGCGCGTGACTATCATGCATCTGAGCGGGCGGGACCAGCTCCTTCCTCGAGTCAGTCGATGCCAAGGAGGCGGCCAGCTCACAGGATGACGAGGCGTCTCGGCGATGAAATGCCTCAGATGGCTGCGTCTCGGATGAGCTCGTAGACGCGGCGGCCGTCCTCGATGTGGTCGAAGTTCGACCGCTGTGCCTGTGGCCGTGAGCTGAAGTTCAACCCGGGCTGCACACCGAGCCATGACATGGCAATCGGTCCGAAGATGATGGTCGCGCGCCCGCTCCGGTGCTCTCGCATTTCGATGGCGCCCAGTTGTCCGATGGGAATGGTGGAAACGGCTCGTCTCCAACGCGTTCGAATCGTGATGAGCCGTCGATCGGTGACCCCGTAGAACGTTCGGGATCGCATGGCTGCATCCCAGATGAAGCGACCGAAGATCATGAAGAGTCCGATCGCTGCAAACGGAATGCCCAACAGTCCGAACCATCCGGATCCGGCGGTCACGATCACTACCCAGAAGATGGCGAACCCTCCCCACAGGAGCGAGAAGGGGATCATGAAGATGTCAGTGGAGCGGAACACGAGGCCTGGTCGCGGCTGACCCGACCAGAGGAGTTCTTCGCCCCTTGTCAGCTCGGATTCCACGACTGCGGTGACCTCGGGTGATTCCACCGGACGAGTTTGCAGCATGGAGGGTCAGCCTGGAGGGACGAGTCGCCGACCATCGGGGTGAAGGGCAAAGCGCTCTTCGTCGTGACCATGGGTGGGGT
>Ga0105047_10001181_pt1 | contig 46438 bp, 44 predicted proteins | sample MAT04_FD_78384 | JGI IMG/M metagenome (GOLD analysis project Ga0105047, IMG submission 78384) | Freshwater microbial communities from Lake Fryxell liftoff mats and glacier meltwater in Antarctica - MAT-04 (megahit assembly) | ecosystem: Environmental > Aquatic > Freshwater > Ice > Liftoff... | reverse complement strand
TGCGAGATGATCTTGGCCTTGTCCGGAACGACCAACGGTCGCTTGGCAGTCGCTGGCTTCCGCGAACTTGAGGCCCGGACCGGTCAGGAACTCGCTGACCTCGCGTTGGACAGCGAGGGTAAGCACATCACTTTCCCCGACACCCAATCGCGCCCGCAGCCGGTCATCACATCACCGGAGTGGTCAGGCAGTGAGCATGGCGGTCGCAGGTACTCGCCGTTCACTATCAATGTTGAGCGACTCAAGCCTTGGCACACACTGACAGGTCGACAGCACTTCTTCCTCGACCATGACTGGATGGCCGAGCTTGGTGAGTGGCTACCGGCGTATCGCCCGCCATTAGGCATGAACCGATTGTTCGGCCCGCCAACCACCGACCACGAGGGCGAAGTCGAGGTAACGGTTCGCTATCTCACACCGCACTCGAAGTGGTCCATCCACTCTGAATACCAGGACAACCTCTTCATGCTGTCGTTGAGTCGCGGCGGCCCGGAGATCTGGATGTCCAAAGAGGATGCGGCCAAGGCTGGCATCAGCGATAACGACTGGATCGAGTCCTACAACCGCAACGGAGTCGTTGTGGCGCGCGCGATCGTGTCGCATCGAATGCCTGAAGGAACCGTCTACATGTACCACGCAAAGGACCGCACCGTGGATGTGCCGAAGTCGGAGACATCAGGTCGTCGCGGTGGAATTCACAACTCGCTCACCCGACTGTTGGTCAAGCCTTCGCACCTCATTGGTGGGTACGCCCAACTGTCCTACGGCTTCAACTACTACGGTCCCACCGGCAACCAGCGTGACGAAGTGACAGTCATTCGCCGCCGCTCACAGAAGGTTGAATACTGATGAGAGTCATGGCCCAAATGGGCATGGTGATGAACCTGGACAAGTGCATCGGGTGTCACACCTGCTCGGTTACGTGCAAGCAGGCGTGGACTAACCGCACCGGCGTGGAGTACGTCTGGTTCAACAACGTCGAGACCCGGCCCGGCCAGGGCTATCCTCGCCGCTACGAGGATCAGGAGCATTGGAAGGGCGGCTGGAAGCTTGACAAGAAGGGCCGACTACGGCTGCGTGCTGGCGGTCGACTACACAAGCTGTCGACCATCTTCAGCAACCCCAACCTGCCCGGTATCGAGGACTACTACGAGCCGTGGACCTACGACTACGACAACCTGATTAGCGCTCCGGCAGGCGACGACTTCCCAGTCGCGCGACCGAAGTCTTTGATCACCGGCAAGAACATGCAAATCAAATGGTCCGCCAACTGGGACGACGATCTCGGCGGAGCACCTGAGCATGGCCACAAGGATCCGCTGCTCGCGAACCTGACCAAGAAGGTCAAGTTCGAGTTCGAAGAGGCCTTTATGTTCTACCTGCCTCGCATCTGTGAACACTGCCTCAACCCTTCGTGCGTAGCGTCCTGCCCATCGGGGGCCATGTACAAACGCGAAGAAGACGGCATCGTGCTCGTTGATCAGGATCAGTGCCGCGGCTGGCGTATGTGTGTGACTGGATGCCCGTACAAGAAGGTCTATTTCAATCACAAAACGGGTAAGGCCGAGAAGTGCACTATGTGTTATCCGCGCATTGAGGCCGGGCAACCCACAGTGTGTTCTGAGACCTGCGTCGGGCGCCTGCGCTACCTGGGGCTGTTCCTTTACGACGCTGACCGCGTCGCCGAAGCTGCCACCACACCCGATCCCAAGGATCTGATGGATGCGCAGAAGTCGCTATTACTCGATCCGAACGATCCTGAAGTAGTCGCTGCTGCACGACGTGATGGCATCCCCGCTGACTGGATCGAAGCAGCTCAGAACTCGCCGGTGTACAAGCTGACAAGCGTGTATAACCTCGCGCTTCCGCTGCACCCGGAATACCGCACGATGCCAATGGTTTGGTACATCCCGCCGCTGTCTCCGGTGGTTGACGCTTTGGTCGATACTGGCAATGACGGCGAGGACATCGGCAACCTGTTCGGTGCGATCGATGCACTGCGTATCCCCATCGAATACCTAGCTGAGCTGTTCACAGCTGGAGATGTGGCTCCCGTTGATGAGGTCTTGCGCAAGCTTGCCGCGATGCGTGCCTACATGCGTCGGATCAACCTCGGCGAAGAACCAGACCCAACAATCGCCGAAGCCGTCGGCATGACGGGCGAGGAGATGGAGGCGATGTTCCGCCTCCTCGGGATCGCCAAGTACGAGGATCGCTACGTCATCCCTGCTGCCCACAATGAGATTGCCTCAGCCTTCAGCGATGAACTGCCTGGGTGCAGCGTCGACTGGACCTCCGGACCCGAAGAAGTCAGTCTCGGCGAGGCCAAACCTGTCCCAGTCACTATTGAGAGCTTCCACCTAACCAAGGAGCGAATGGAAGCCGAGAAGTACTCCGACCTTGAGGGGCCAAAATGAGCGCGCCAGCGAACTTCCAAGAACGCCAGGTCGGGTATCTGCTGATCTCCTCATTGCTCGCTTACCCCAACGAGGCCCTGCTCGATGATCTGCCAATAACCCGGGCGTTGGCCAAACGGCTACCAACCGATGTCGGCGGCCTCCTTGTCGACTACCTAGATCAAGTGGCGCGTACACCGTTACTGGAACTGCAGTCCGACTATGTCTCCACGTTTGACCTCAAGCGTCGCTGCTGCCTCTACCTGAGCTACTACCTCAATGGCGATACCCGTCGGCGAGGAATGGCGTTGTGGCGATTCCAAGAGACCTACAAGCGCGCGGGTTGGGACGTACTCGGTGGGGAGTTGCCTGACTACCTGCCTGTGTTGCTTGAGTTCGCGGCAAGTGGTGTCGACGAGGAGTCCGCCGCCCTCGCGCTGTTACACGAGCACCTGCAGGGCATCGAGGTTTTGCGCGCTGCTTTAGAGCGATTCGACGCTCCTACCCAGCTCGTCGTGGCTGCTCTGCTGCGCATGCTGCCCCAACTCAACGACGAACAATTGGCAGCGGCGCAAACGCTTGTGGCCAGCGGTCCGCCGACAGAGACCGTCGGCCTTGAGCCGTTCGGACAAGAACTACTGACGATTGGATCGCGACCATGAACGCCGCCCGCAACTTCTTCTTCGTGGTCTTTCCCTACATCTGCATCACGTCGTTCGTCGTCGGCCACATCTGGCGCTACCGCTACGACAAGTTCGGGTGGACCACTCGATCAAGCCAATGGTACGAATCCAAACTGCTGCGCTGGGCGAGCCCCATGTTCCACTTCGGCCTACTGGGAGTGCTTCTCGGACATGTCGGCGGACTGATGATCCCGGAATCCTGGACCAACGCGATCGGCCTCAATGAGGACACCTACCACTTGATGGCGGTGAGCCTCGGCTCGGTTTGCGGCGTTGTCATGGTGATAGGTCTGGTCGGCCTGATCTGGCGACGACGCTCGACTCCCGCTGTCTTTCGGGCCACCACCCGCATGGATAAGGCGATGTACGTGATGCTCGGAACTGTCGTGGTCCTCGGACTGTTCAACACGTTCTACTGGCAACTTGCCGGCGGCGGCTACAACTATCGCGAGAGCGTCTCAGTCTGGTTCCGGTCGATCTTCTTTTTCAGTCCAGATGCAGCATTGATCGAGGAGGCTCCGCTGAGCTTCCAACTCCATGCAATCGCTGCATTCGCGTTGTTCGCCCTCTGGCCATTCACTCGCCTGGTTCATGTGCTGTCCGCACCCATCGGTTACCTATGGCGGCCATACGTTGTCTACCGGTCCCGCGATTCCCACACTCAGCCCGGCAACCGCGACCCACGGCCCGGATGGGAACGTCCAGGCCTTACGTCGAGCAAGAAGTAGCTATGTCCAGCCCTGTTGCGCCCCCACAGCACGGCGGCTGGGCATTTGTCGGATTGCCCGTCGTGCTCGGCTGGGTCGTCGGTGGGTTCTCAGTTCTTACTGTCCTTTTGGGAATCGGCTTCGTGCTGGCGTTCCCTACCTCGTACTTCGCGATCGCCTACCTGCGATTCCCCCGCCGCGAGCGCTACGTCAAGGGATTGTTGATCTGGGGCATACCCGCGGCGGTGATCGCCGTGGTGGTTGTCCTCGCCCGAGGGTGGCTGGTGTGGGTGGGCTTGGGGTACCTCATTGCCTTCGCGATCAACCTTGCATTCGCGAAGAACCACAACGAGCGCAGCCTGAGCAATGACGCAGTATTCATCGCCGAGTGCGTGGCGATCACACCAATCATGTGGGCGGTGGGCCAGTCGACCTCTGCGCCGAACAGCCTGTGGCTCATTACTGCTTTTGTGGCTTTGACGTTGCTTGGATCGACGCTGCACGTGCGCTCACTCATGCGCAAGCGCTCCGATCACAGGTACCGGATCGCCTCGCAGATCTTTGCAGTCGCGAGCGTCGTGATCGCTGTGGCACTGGTTGCAAATCTTGGGCTCGCGCCAATCATCGCCACTGTCATCGCATTCGGTTACTTGGCCGTTCGCGCCTTCGTTGTTGGCCGGCGTCCACGCAAGCCCGGCATCATTGGCATGCTGGAACTGGTGGGATTTGTGTTGGTCGCAGTTGCTGCTTGCCTTATGTGAGGCCTAGTTTCGCGTGAGCCGCAGCCGCCAAGCTTCTGGCCCGCTGACCTCGTAGTCGACAGTGAATGCACCGGGCTCGCGCTCATCGAGTTGACGCAACAGCGGGAGCGGGTCGTGCGGGGCAACCAAGACCAGCGCCGAACCCGATGTCACTGCCGACAAAGAGCCAAAGATGGTGGCGTGGCGGATCTCGTGCGGGATTGAGCGGGCGTCCAGAACTGGGGTGCCGTCAAGGGCAGCGGCGGTCACGTCCGGTGACTCATCCGTAGCAGCAGAAGTGCCACCACCGCACCCACCACCGCAGCCGCAACCTGTCGACTCAACGAGCGGCAATGTGGTCATGGGAACCTCCAGTTGACGATCTCGACCCCCCAGTTGAAGGATCGCTCTGAAATATAATACGGTAAGCACCGTGAAAAACAATTTGGGGCCACTCCCGGTGCGTGGTGAGGCGATCTCTTCGCTCACACCATCACGGGCCGCCGTCCTAGAATTGCTTCAACACCGAACCGACACTATGACCATCGCCGAGGTCGGCGCCCTGCTCGAGGTCCACCCCAACACAGCTCGGGAACACCTCGACGCGCTCGTCGAGCGGGGTCTGCTCGATCGCACGCTTGAGTCCCCGAGCGGGCGCGGTCGACCTGCCTGGCGCTATGGCGCTGCGCACAACAACCCAGAACCAGACTCTCGAGTGCGTGACTACGTCAGCCTTACCGATGCCCTGGCTGCGCACATCGAACGAACTTCCGCCGACCCTGCTGGCGATGCAATCTCGGCTGGCCAAGCGTGGGGAGAGTCAATCGCGTCCGAGCATGTGCTCGACAAGGGCTCACCTGTTGACGTCGTGATCCAGACTCTCGACGACCTTGGCTTCGCTCCCGCGCTCGACGACAGTTCAATTCGCCTTCACCGATGCCCGTTCCTTGATACAGCAAAGCGCTCGCCGACTGTTGTCTGCAACGTCCACCTGGGTTTGGTGCGCGGCATGCTTTCCGGCCTCGGTGCCGATACCCCAGGCCCGACCATGCTGCCGTTCGCTGAGCCCGGTGCATGTCTGTTGCGCCTCGGCGCCTGATCGTCAACAACGAACTCAACCGCGTTCAAAACCAGAACCACAACCAGACCGCAAGACTTGCACGACAGAAAGCGTAGACACCTAATGACTACCCATCACGACTTTGTCATCATCGGCGGAGGCAATGCCGGAATCAGCGTCGCGGCCCGACTCCTTCGATCAGGCGAGCGCGACATCGCCGTCATCGAACCGTCGTTGACGCACTACTACCAACCACTCTGGACGCTAGTCGGCGGGGGCAGAGCGAGAGCCGAGCACAGTGCCCGGGCTCAGTCGCAGTTCATGCCTGCCGGGGCTCGCTGGTATCGGTCTTGGGCTAACGCCGTCGACCCCGAATCTCAGAAGATCTCCCTGACCGATGGCACTGAATTGAGCTATCGGGTCTTGATCGTGTGCCCCGGGATCCAGTTGGACTGGGACCAGATTCCTGGCCTATCAGAAACCCTCGGCCTTGATGGGGTCTCCAGTAATTACAGCTACGATCTCGCGCCGCAGACCTGGGAATTCATCCGGGAACTACAGTCAGGAACCGCCGTGTTCGCCATGCCAAGTGGTCCGATCAAGTGTGCCGGTGCGCCGCAGAAGATCGCCTACATGGCTGCTGATTACTGGCGTTCGCAGTCACGGCAAAACGACATTCGCGTCGTGCTGGTCCTCCCGACGCCTGCCATGTTCGGGGTCCCCGTGTATGCCAAGGAATTGAAGCGGGTCGCCGACGGCTACGGAATCGAGGTCAGGCTGTCTAGCGAGGTTGTCGAGGTTGACTCGGCGAATAGGGAGGTGATCGTCAAGGATCTGGTCGCTGACACCAAGGAGCGACTGGAGTACGACATGATGCATATCGCTCCACCGCAGAGTGCTCCAGACTGGATCAAGGCCTCGCCGTTGGCAGACCCTAACGATCCGCGAGGGTATGTCGAAGTCAATAGGCACACGCTGGTTCACAGCCGATTCCCCAACATCATCGCCTTGGGCGACGCAGGCAGCACTCCCAACAGCAAGACCGGGGCTGCGATCCGCAAGCAGGCTCCGGTGGCAGTCGCGAACGCGAAGTTGGCGTTAGCGGAGAAGGCGCCAAACGCGTTCTACTCCGGCTATGCATCGTGCCCTTTAGTGACATCTCGCAACAGGATGTTGCTGGCTGAGTTCGACTACACAATGGAACCCACGCCTTCGATTCCGTTCGTCGATTTAACAAAAGAGCGTCGAGACATGTGGTACTTGAAAAAGTACGGGCTACCAGCGTTGTACTGGCATGCCATCTTGCGGGGTCGCGCGTAGGCCTCAGGTTGCTTTGAAGACGAGCGAGGCGAACGGCTTCAGAGTGACCTGCTCAGATGGCTGGTGGGAGGCGGGCGAAGCTCCGGGTAGTACCTCTTGGAACGACAATGCCACCTGGAACGCCGCGGCATACTGCGGACCAGGAAGGGTGAATTCCGACTCGTCGTTGGTGGGGTTGAGCAAGATGAGGAACGAGTCGTCAATGATCTGTTGACCGTCGGCGTCCCGCTCACCAATGTCGCCATTGAGGAAGAAGGCAATGGGGTGCACCCCGGGGTCGTTCCATTCCGCATCCGTGAATGGAACGCCATTGGGCCCAATCCACACCAAGTCAGGCAATGCGGAATTACCCACTGGATTGCCAGTGAAAAAGCCTCGCCGCGAGAAGGCGCGATGCTCTCGGCGCAGGCTCACCAACGCGCAGGTGAACTCGAACAATTCGTTTTGCCAATCGGCGAGTTCCCAGTCCACCCAGGCGATATCTGTGTCCTGGCAATAGGCATTGTTGTTACCGCACTGCGTGCGACCCATCTCGTCACCGGCCATCAGCATCGGCGTTCCAGCAGACAAAATCAGGGTCGCGAGCATCGATTTGATCCGGCGAATTCGTAGCTCTCGGATACCCGGATCATCCGTCTCACCCTCGACTCCGGAATTCCACGAACGGTTATCACCGCTGCCGTCATTGTTGTTCTCACCGTTGGCCAGGTTGTGCTTTTGCTCGTAGGAGACCAAGTCACGCATTGTGTAGCCATCGTGCGCGGTGATGAAGTTGACTGACGCTGCTGGTTCTCGTGATCCGTACAGGTCCTGTGAGCCGGACAGTCGTTTGCCAGTCTCACTCATACTGCCCGCCGAACGCCAGAAGTCCCGCAGACCGTCTCGGAATTTGCCGTTCCACTCATTCCACTGGGTGGGGAAGTTCCCGATCTGGTAACCATCAGCACCGATGTCCCAGGGTTCAGCGATGAGTTTGACATTACGCAGAATCGGGTCGGCAGCGACGGCACTCATGAATGCACCCAACATGTCGATGTTGGTATCGATCGAGCGGGTGAGTTCTGGAGCGAGATCGAATCGAAAACCATCGATGTGGAATTCCTGTGTCCAATAGCGCAGAGAATCAAAGATCAATCGCAGCGTTGCTGGCTTTGCGGCATTGACCGAATTTCCGCAACCGGTGACGTTCAGGTAGTGGCGCCCGCCGTCAGTGAGGTGGTAATACTCCTCGTTAGCTAGGCCTCGAAAGTTGAGGGTCGAACCGATCTCCTCGACCTCGGCCGTATGGTTAAAGACGACGTCAAGGATGACTTCAATTCCGGCCGCGTGGAGGGCCTTGACCATCACCTTGAACTCAGTGATTTGCTCACCGTGGTCACCGCTGGAGCTATAGCCGTTGTGAGGGGCGAAGAACGCCAGCGTGTTGTAGCCCCAGTAGTTTGTCAGTTCGAGCTTCTGTAAGTGGGCCTCGTTGACGAACTGATGAACTGGTAGCAGCTCAACTGCCGTCACTCCAAGCTTGGTCAAGTGCTCAACGGCTAGCGGATGAGCCAGACCCGCATAGGTTCCGCGAATAGCCTCGGGGATTGCGGGGTGAAGCTTGGTGAAGCCCTTGGTGTGGACCTCGTAGATGACCGACTCTGCCAAGGGTGTCCGCATCGGCACCTCATCGCCCCAGTCGAAATCATCATGTCCAACCACCACGGACCGGGGCACGAATGAAGCTGAGTCATCATCTTGCCGTTCGAGATCATTGTCGGGCATTTGGCCCAGCGTTGCCTCGTTCAGAGAAAGGTCGCCTGTCACGGCCCTGGCATACGGATCGACTAGCAGCTTGTTGACGTTGAAACGCTGACCATTTGCTGGGTCCCATGACCCATCCGCACGCAGGCCATACTCGCTACCAGGATCGACGCCAGGCACGAAACCGTGGAATACGCCTCGGTGTCGTTCGATGATTTGAATTCGGGATTCGTTGCCGCTCTCGTCGAAGACGCAGAAGAACAGCGACGAAGCCTTAGGGGCGTAAACGGCGACATTGACGCCACCGTCGACAACCGTGACGCCAAGCGGTTCCGGTGATCCCGGACGAGCGCTGACGGGATACTGCTCGGCCATGTGGGGCCCTCCTGTAGGAGCCTCCATCGAAGCGGAGTCAGAGTTCGGTTGCAATTGGAGAGAGCCGATCACCAAGCGTCGTCGGCGCTTCGGCCATATGTGGAGTGTTTGCCGACGAGGTTCCCAATTCAACGCGAACCACAGACCCCGCGCAGTCGAACCTTTAGCGAACGAAGATCGACGCCTTATCCGCCAAATCAAGGAACGGTTGCGGGACGATTCCCAAGATCACTGTGAACGCGACCCCCGCAGCAATAGCGACAGCTGTGAACGCACTGGGCACCACAACCGTAGGTCCCTCGCCCTGCGGAGTAGTGAAGAACATGATGACGATGACACGCACGTAGAAGAAGGCGGCGATCGCACTTGCGATAACTGCAACCACGACAACCGGTCCCGCCCCACCGGCAATGCCGGCCTCGAACACGGCGAACTTTCCGATGAACCCAGCTGTCAGTGGGATACCGGCGAAGCTCAGCAGGAACACGGCAAAAGCCCCAGCCACCCAGGGAGATCTCTTACCCAGTCCAGCCCAAGATGACAAGTGGGTCGCCTCGCCAGCAGAATCTCGAACCAACGACACCACAGCGAATCCGCCGACGGTCGCCGTACCGTAAGCGAGGAGATAGAACAGCGAACCGGAGATGCCCTGTTCGTTAGTTGCGAGGACGGCGATGAGCAAGAAGCCAGCATGAGCTATGGAGGAGTAGGCCAACATACGCTTCATATCGGTCTGCGTCAGGGCGAAAATAACACCTACCAGCATTGTGATTATCGCGATAATCCAAAACGCCGGACGCCAATCCCAGCGAATCCCGCCGAACGCGACATACATGAGGCGAAGCAACGCACCAAAGCCCGCCACCTTCACACATGCGGCCATAAACGATGTGACTGGAGTCGGCGAGCCTTGGTAGACGTCAGGTGCCCACTGGTGGAACGGAACCGCCGCGACCTTGAAGAGTAGACCTACGGCCAGCAACGCAACCCCGGCGATCAACAAGCCGTTCGGGCCGGGCTTGGCAGCGATCGCATCAGCGATTCCACCGAATGAGACTGACCCAGAGAAGCCGTATACCAAAGCAGCGCCGTAGAGGAAGAAGCCGGAACTGAAAGCGCCCAGGATGAAGTACTTCATGGCGGCTTCTTGACTCAGCAGTCGACGTCGTCGTGCTAGACCTGCCATCAAGTACAGCGGAAGCGACAGGACCTCGAGAGCGACAAACATGATCAGCAGGTCGTTGCTCACAACGAACAGCAGCATGCCGCCGACGCTGAACAAGAAGAGTGGCCAAATCTCGGTGGTCATCCATCCACGTTTGGTGAACTCGCGCTCATCTTCACTGCCGGGCAGAGCATTAGGACGCGCTGCGAAGGCGTCACCGGCTGGATCGACGTTGCGCTCAGCGATTAGAAGCGCCGCCATCAGCGAAAGCACCAACAAGAGGCCTTGCAAGAACAAGCCGGGACCATCGATGGCAACCGAACCCTCAGCGGCCAAGGTCCGCTGCGAGGCGATGCCCGCAATCAGCAGCAACCCCCCGATAAGCGTGGCTAAGGTCAGGACGATTTGGATGCCTCGACGAGATTCCCGTGGAGCGAATGCCTCCACCAGCACTGAGACCACGGCCATCAGCAGGACCAAAAGGATCGGCGCGATAAGCCGGTAGTCCAAGTTTGGCGTCTGGAAGGTCGCGACGCTTAGAACGCTACTCATCGCGCACCTCCCGTCGTGGCGCTCAGGGCTGCCGGGTTGACGGCTGGAGCTACCGCGACTGTTGGCGGCGGGTCAGTTTCACCGATAGAAATCATCACGCGATCAACCGCTGGGTTAATCACGTCGAGTACCGGCTTGGGGTACAAACCGAGGCCGACGATGAGGATGAGCATCGGCGCGATTGCCAGTACTTCGCGGCCCTTGATTTCGGTGACACCCTCGCAACCCTTCTTTAGCGGTCCAGTCATGGTGCGTTGGAATAGGAGCAGGATGTAGAGCGCTGCCAAAACGATTCCCAAGGTTCCTATGACGGCAGCGACCTTGTACTTCTCAAAGGTCCCGACGAGAACCAGGAACTCGCTGGTGAAGCTGCTCATACCTGGCAGCGACAGCGAAGACAGTCCAGCGATCAGGAACAGCCCTGTCAAGATTGGCGCGACCTTGTTGATGCCGCCGTAGTCGGCGACCAGCTTTGAACCGCGACGGGTTATCAAGAAACCAGCGATCAAGAACAGCGCACCAGTCGACAAGCCGTGGTTGAGCATGTAGAACGTCGACCCTGACTGGCCTTGGGTTGTCATCGCGAAGATGCCCAGACCGATGAATCCAAAGTGCGACACCGACGTGTACGCGATAAGGCGTTTGATGTCTGTTTGCCCGATAGCCAGCAGCGCACCATAGATGATGCCGACCACACAGAGCACGATGATCACCGGTGTGTAGTACTTGGAGGCCTCGGGGAACAGCGGCAGACACAGACGGATCATCCCGAAGGTTCCGACCTTGTCCAACACACCAATAAGCAACACTGCGGTCCCAGGTGTTGAAGCTGCTGCCGCATCTGGCAACCAGGTGTGAAACGGGACCAGCGGCGCTTTGATCGCGAAGGCTATGAAGAAACCTAGGAACAGAATTTTCTGCGTACCCGGATCCATGTTCAGACCAGTCAAAGTCGCTAGGTCGAAGGTCCCTTGGCCGAGCTCGTTGACCGATGCCACATACAGTCCGATGAGCGCGGCGAGCATCAACAGGCCACCGACGAGGCTGTAGATCAAGAACTTCATCGCCGCGTACTGGCGTCCTGGGCCGCCGTAGCGACCGATCAGGAAGTAGACCGGCAACAGCATCGCTTCGAAGATGAAGTAGAACAGGAACACGTCGATTGCTGAGAAGACCCCGATCATGCAGGCTTCCAGCACCAGGATCAGCGCGAAGTATCCCTTGACGCTTCCGATCTTGTCATCGGCATCGTTCCAGCCAGCAATCATCACTAGGGGAACGAGAATGACTGACATGGCAATAAGAACCAACGAGATTCCGTCAACGCCTAGCGAGAAAGAAATTCCGAAGCTTCGGATCCAGGAGTAGCTATCGACAAATTGGAACTGCTCGGTGGAGTTAGCATCAAACTTCAACGACACCACTATCAACAGGACCAAGGTGACGACGCTGACGGCCAAAGCGAGTTGCTTTGCCAACTTCTCCGAAGCACTCGGAAGCAGCATGACTATCAGTGCGCCCACGAGTGGGAGCACCAACAAAGTAGTGAGCCAGGGAAATGAATTCATATCGGTTACAACCTCACCAGGAATAGGGCGCCGACAATCAAGACGGCACCTCCCAACATGGTCAAGGCGTACGACCTCGCAAATCCGGTCTGGAGCCTGCGCATTCGTCCGGATAGTCCACCGAACGTTGCCGCCAAGCCATTGACCACCCCATCAACACCACGGTTATCGAAGAACACCAGCGAACGAGTTAGCCATTGACCGGGGCGCATGAACACCGCTTCATTTACGGCATCGCCGTAAAGATCGTTGCGGGCTGCGACCGTCAGCGGGGTGACGTGCTGAGGCGGCGTGAGCGGTACCTCTCGGCGGTATTGCAGGTAGGCGATGACAGCGCCGATGGCTACCAACCCGAGGCTCAAGCCCTCTAGGACTGGCACGGGAATCGGCCCCTCCGCGTGCTCGAAGCCAACCACAGGTGTGAGCCACACTTCAATTGCGTTACCCCAGGCCAGCACGAAACCGCCGATGACCGACAGCACAGCTAGAACAGCCATCGGGATCCACATGAGCGGCCCAGCCTCGTGCGGGTGCTCGTTCTCAATGGTCCAGCGCGGCTTACCCATGAATGTCATAGTCCACAATCGCGTCATGTAGAACGCAGTCACGCCAGCTCCGAGCAGGGTCACCAAGCCGGGTATCCAACCGACAGCAAACGATGCCTCAATGATCTTGTCTTTGGAGTAGAACCCAGCGAACGGTGGTACACCCATAATCGCCAACCAGCCGCAGCTGAAGGTGATGAAAGTGATAACCATGACCTTGCGAAGAGCGCCGTATCTTCGCATATCGAGCTCCTCGTGCATGCCATGCATAACCGCACCTGCACCGAGGAACATGTTCGCCTTGAAGAAACCGTGGGTCAGCAAGTGGAAGATGCCGAATACGTAGCCGATGGGTCCAAGGCCGACGGCCACGATCATGTAGCCGATCTGGCTCATGGTCGAACCGGCGAGGGCCTTCTTGATGTCGTCCTTGGCGCAACCGATGATCGCACCCATGATCAGCGTGATACTTCCGACGACGATGACGGCGGTGCGCGCAGCCGGGGTCGCATCAAAGATCGCGTTGCTTCGCGCAATGAGGTAAACGCCAGCGGTGACCATCGTCGCAGCGTGGATAAGGGCCGAGACTGGGGTCGGGCCCTCCATCGCGTCGAGCAGCCATGACTGCAGCGGGAACTGTGCCGACTTTCCGCAGGCGGCCAACAACAACATCAAACCGATAACTGTATTGGTTGTTGCACTCGCGCCGGACACGTTGTCCAAGACGCCCGGGAACGTCACGGAACCGAAGGTCACGAACATCAGCATGATCGCGATCGATAGCCCAACGTCTCCGACGCGGTTGGCGATAAACGCCTTCTTGGCAGCCGCCGCTGCACTCGGCTTGTAAATGTAGAAGCCGATTAGCAAGTAGGAAGCCAGACCCACACCTTCCCAACCGACGTAGAGCAGGAGGTAGTTGTCGGCCAGCACCAGCAGCAGCATCGCTGCCACGAACAGGTTCAGGTACCCGAAGAATTTGCGACGATTTGGGTCGTTGGACATGTAACTGATCGAGTAGATGTGGATCAGCGAACCGACACCGGTGATAAGGAGTACGAATACCATCGAGAGTTGATCGAGCTGCAGCGCCACTGGCACGTTGAAGCCGCCGACCACGATCCAGTCCCACAGGTGCTGGTTGACAGGCCGTGAGTTGGCCGGCTGAGCCAACATCGCGAAGTAAAGCATCACGGCGACGACGAAAGAACCGATGGGCATCAGGGTTCCCAGTAGGTGGCCCCACTTGTTAGTGCGCCGGCCTCCGAGGAGCAGAACCAAAGCACCAAGGATTGGGAAGGCAAGCAGTAGCCAGATCAGTGAAAACGTTCCGGTGGCATTGGCCGCAGCATTGACCGATGGCGCAATGACCTCACCGTGGGTGGAGCCTTCTGCCACCACGGAGGTCGCTGCCGTTGCCAGCGCGCTCGTAAGGATCACGTCGGCTCCCTAGTACTTCAACAGGTTCGGTTCGTCGATCGAAGCCGATCGACGGGTGCGGAAGATCGTCATAATGATCGCGAGGCCAACGACAACTTCGGCGGCGGCCACGGTCATGACGAAGAACGCGATGGTCTGTCCGTCGAGATTGCCCGCTTGGCGGGCAAAAGCGACGAACGCAAGGTTCGAGGCGTTGAGCATCATCTCCACTGACATGAAGACGATGATGGCGTTGCGACGAATCAAAACTCCCAAAACACCGAGGGAGAACAGGATCGCCGACAAGACGACATAGTGCGCAGTGGTCATGGCTTATCACCAGCCTCAGGTCCGTTGTCAAAGTCGTCTGACTGCTGTACGTGTCCACCGTCTTCGGTGATGACTGTGTGTCCGCCAGCCAAAGAGCGAACTTCATCGGTTGCACCTGCGTTGACGGGGCGAACACTCCCGCGCTCGTGCAGCGGGCCAGGTACCGACTCGGGCACTGGGCTGCCGTCGGGCAAGAGTGCCGGTGTGTCGACAGCGTTGTGGCGCGCGTAGGTGCCCGCGGGTGGAAGGTTTCCTGGGTGACCGGGCTCGCGGAACCGCTTGCGGGACAGGTCTTCTTGGGTGGCCTTGGGAGTGTGACGCTCGCGATGAGTCAACAACACAGCCCCAAGGGCTGCCGTGATGAGTAGCGCAGAGGTTATCTCAAACGCCAGCGCGTACTTGGTGAAGATGAGCCGCGCGATCCCTTGGACATTGCCGCCATCTGCGGCATTGGCCAGAGCCAGACTCGGATCAGGAGCGCCCTGCAGCCCGTTGACGATAGCGCCGATCAGCAACGCAGCGAATCCGGCAGTGAACGCAATTGCTGGCCAGCGCTGGCCACGGATGGTCTCCACCAGGGAGTCCGAAGCATCGACGCCGACAATCATGATGACGAACACGAACAGCATCATCACAGCGCCGGTGTAGACGATGATCTGCACCATGCCGAGGAACGGTGCATCAAGGGCGAGGTAGAGAACAGCAAGGCTCACCATGGTCATCGCAACGAACAGTGCTGAGTGCACAGGCTTGCGACTAACAAGCATGCCCACAGCCCCCGATACGGCGATCACTGCGCAGACCCAGAACACAATCTCGGCTCCACCATTGGAACCAACCTGCGCCGAGGCGATCACATCAAGGTTCATTCGTTGCCTCCCGTACTCGCCGCTGCCTCAGGCGTGCCATCGGAGTCCAACACTTCACCTCCACGAGCTTGCACCTCGTCGATCTGCTCTTGGGTAGCGCCGGAGATGAGGCCGTCGTAGTAGTCCTTCGCCGTGGTTCCGGCGACCATCGAATGCGGTGCTTGCGCCATTCCTGGCAGTAGCGGCCCGAGGAGGTCTTCCTTCTCGAAGATGAGCGCCTCCCGGCTTGAATCCGCGAGTTCATACTCGTTGGTCATCGTCAACGCCCGAGTTGGGCACGCCTCGATACATAGGCCGCACAGAATGCAGCGCAAGTAGTTGATTTGGTAAACGCGACCGTAGCGTTCACCCGGAGAGTAGCGATCGCCCTCTTCGTTGTCAGCGCCTTCGACATAGATCGCGTCAGCCGGGCAGGCCCACGCACACAGCTCACAACCGATGCACTTCTCGAGACCGTCGGGGTGACGGTTGAGCTGGTGGCGACCGTGGAATCGCGGCTTGGGCGGGTACTTGTCCTTGTCTTCGGGGTATTGCTCAGTCGTGACCTTCCGGAACATGGTGAAAAAGGTCGTGCTGAAGCCGCGTGCGGCTTGAGGTAGCTCAGGCACCTTGTTCCTCCCCCAATGAATCATCCGACGACATCTTCTCGCCCCTGTCTAGGTCGGTCTCGCCCGACATGGTCTGGCTGCTGAGCTTCTGGCCCGTGAGCACCGGCTTACGCGGTGACTCGAAGGTCTGTCCGGGTAGCGGTGGAACAGGGTAGCCGCCAGCAAAAGCATCGAAATCCGTCGGAATGTCATGGTCGGTCTGTTGTTTAGCCGTGCGGTTTGAACCGAGCTTGGAAAGCACCATGATCACGATGATTCCGAGGAGTAGTCCGACGCCGCCCATGATCCAGTTGGTGTAGCCAAGGTCGTACTCGATCCCGACGCCGCGAATAACAGCAAGGATGATCACCCAGCCAATCGCGACGGGGATCAAGACCTTCCAGCCGAAGTGCATGAACTGGTCATACCGGTAGCGAGGCAACGTGCCGCGTAGCCAGATGAACATGAACAAGAAGCAGATCACCTTGGCGAAGAACCAGAGGATCGGCCACCAGCCCTCGTTGGCCCCCGACCAGATCGAGATCGGCCACGGTGCGCGCCATCCTCCGAGGAACAACGTGGTCGCCACTGCGGCGACAGTCACCATGTTGATGTACTCGGCTAAGAAAAACATCGCAAACTTTAAGGTCGAGTACTCAGTGTGGAAACCACCCACGAGTTCGCTCTCGGCCTCAGCTAGGTCAAAGGGTGCACGGTTGGTCTCGCCGACCATCGAAATCACATAGATGACGAACGATGGCAGGAGCATGAGGACGAACCAGACTTTGGTTTGGCCATAGACGATGCTGGACGTCGACATGGATCCGGCCAGCAGGAATACACCAACAAACGACAGGCCCATCGCGATCTCGTAAGAGATCATCTGAGCCGTCGAACGCAATCCACCGAGCAGCGGATACGTCGAGCCCGATGCCCAACCGGCGAGCACAATGCCGTAGATCCCGATCGAGGCAGCGGCCAAGACATAGAGCACTGCGACTGGGAAGTCGGTTAATTGAAGCGGCGTTTCGTGACCACCGATAGAGACAACCGGTCCGAAAGGAATTACTGCCCACGCCAGGAACGCTGGAACAGCCGAAAGAATTGGCGCAACGATGTAGATGAACTTGTCGGCGGCTGTCGGGAAGATTTCTTCCTTTAGAGCCAGCTTGACGCCGTCCATGAGGCCCTGAACTACACCAAACGGCCCGACGCGGTTAGGTCCGAGGCGTTGCTGCATCCGACCGACCACACGACGCTCAGCCCAGATGGTCAGCAGCACAGTGACTACCAATACAACGAAGATCAGGAGCGTCTTGACCAGCATCAACCAGACCGGGTCGTGACCGAAGAACAGCAGCGGTGCTTCGTTGGGCGGCATCACGTCTTGCAATGCCGTCGCCGCAGGTGTGGAATCAGGCATCGGACGCTCCTCGGCTGATACTGACGGTGGCACCGGCGGTGACGCCCAAAGTCTCGCCAACCACCGAACCCGGGGAGTTCGTTGGAACCCACACAACTCCATCGGGCATGTCTGTCACAGCCAGCGGTAATGTGATGGCCCCAGCCCCTGCGCTGACCGACACCAGGTCGCCCTCAACGGCACCGATCGAGGAAGCCGTAGCGGCCGAAAGGCGCGCCACTGATGGTCTGCGGGTTCCCGCGAGGTTCTTCTCGTGCTTTTGCAGGACACCTAGGTCGAGCAGGTAGCGCCAAGTCGCAAGCAACGCAGATGTTCCAGATGGTGGGCTTGCCACTCGCGGAGTGTAAGTCGGTACCTCGGTCCGATTGCCCTCGGTATTTCCCAAGGCTGCGATCTCGCGGCGGATCGAACCGGTATCACCGTAGCCAATGGAACGATCCATCTCCGCGGCGATCATCGCCAGGACGCGCGAATCCGATAGCTGTGTAGCGTCGCGCATGGTCTTGGGGAACTCGCGAACGCGGCCTTCCCAGTCGACGTAGGAGCCGATCTTCTCGGTGTCCACCGCGACTGGTAGCACTACGTCGGCGAGCAACGAAACATCGGACAGTCGCGTCTCCAAGCTCAGCACGAAGTCGGCATTGGCAAGCGCTTCACGGAAATCCGCGGGCCGCGCCACGTCGCCAACTTCCACGCCACCGATCACTAGGGCGAATGGAGCTGCCACTTCAATCTCGCCATCGTCGGTGACGACTTCAGTACCCTCGGCCTGCGCGCTGCCCTCGACATCTACTGCGAAGACCTCCTCTGTGTGCACGAGGTGGTCGATGATTCCCTCAAGGCTAAGACCGACTTCAGTCGGCAATTCGTCGGTTTCGATCTCCCACGCGGCAGCAACCTCAACGCGGGCGGCTTCGTCGGCGATCGGGCGCCCACCAGGCAGCAGACCCGCAAGTGCGCCGGCATCGGCAGCACCACGTTCACCAGCACGGCGAGGAACCCAGGCCAGCGCTGCACCGGACTCACCAGCAAGCTGCACAGCGGCCGAGATTGCGCCGATGCTCGTCGCTAGACGCTCACCAACCAACACGATGGCGCCAGGCTCGTGAAGTAGCTCCGAGACCTTCTTGCCAGCCTCGGACAAACTGGCCGAACCGTCCCGAAGTGCATTGAGGACTTGGCCCTCGCCACCGGGAGCGGCAGCCAATGTGAGGGCGCCGAGCTTTGCCAGGCCCGGACCCGACCACGACGAGATCGCGGCAACAGAAGTCGATCCGGCCAGGTGTGCCTTACGCAGGCGTAGGAAGATCCCGGGGGACTCTTCTTCTGGCTCAAGTCCAACGAGTAGGACCACAGGAGCGGTTTCCAAGTCGGAGTAGGTGACACCAAGGCCAGAGCCAGCCACCAGCGAGGCTATGAGTTCGCGCTCTTCCTCCGATGACGGTCGTGAGCGAAAGTCGATGTCATCAGTTGCTAATGCAACGCGCGCGAACTTGCCATATGCGTAGGCGTCTTCAAGTGTCATGCGCCCACCGGGGATCACTGCAGCATTGCCATAGGACTCAGCGAGCTTGCGGGCGACCAGGTCGATGGCCTCGGGCCATGAGGCGACGCGAAGTTCGCCGTTCTCACGGATCATCGGGTTGGTCAGGCGATCATGGTCGAGGTAGCCGAAGGCGAACCGGCCCTTGTCGCAGTTCCACTCTTCGTTGACTTCTGGGTCATCCCAAGCCAGACGGCGCATGACCGTATTGCGGCGCGAGTCAGTGCGCATAGCGCAACCAGACGCGCAGTGCTCACACGCGGTGGGCGTTGAGATCAGGTCGAACGGGCGAGCCCGGAAGCGGTAGTCACTGCTGGTCAGCGCGCCGACTGGGCAGATCTGAACCGTGTTGCCCGAGAAGTAAGAATCGAACGGTTGATCCTCAGCGATGTTGATCTGCTGCTTGGCGCCACGCTCAAACAGTTCGATGAAGGGATCACCGGCGATTTCATCAGCGAAGCGAGTGCAACGAGCACACGAGACACATCGCTCACGGTCAAGCAGGATTTGCGTGGAAACCGGAATCGGCTTGGGAAAAGTCCGCTTTACGCCGGTGTAGCGCGACTCACCGTTGCCGTGGGTCATTGACTGGTTTTGTAGGGGGCACTCGCCGCCCTTGTCGCACACGGGGCAGTCAAGCGGGTGGTTGATAAGCAGGAATTCCATTACGCCGCGTTGAGCTAGGTCGGCGACCTCACTGGTGAGCTGAGTCTTGACGACCATGCCCTCGCCGACCGCTACGGCGCAGCCAGGTTGAGGTTTGGGTTGTCCTTCGATCTCAATCAAGCAAGCGCGGCACGCTGCCACTGGGCTCAGCAGCGGGTGATCGCAAAAGCGAGGAATCTCGATGCCGATGTGCTCAGCAGCACGAATGATCAATGTTCCCTTCGGAACGCTGACAGCAATTCCGTCGATCGTGCAATTCACGAGTTCGACCGGTGGCTTGGCAGGCGAGGTCTGCCTGCTCGGCGGGTTGGTAACGGTCATGACGTGGACACCCCCGAGAAGACAATTGGCGCATTGGGATCGAAGAGTTCAGCTGAGGCTGTATGCGTACCGGCTTCGAACTCCTCGCGGAAGTACTTCAACGCTGCCGGGTACGGCGTTGCTGCTGCGTCACCTAGCGCACAGAACGACCGACCCAGGATCTGCTTGCATAGATCCTGCAGAGTATCGAGGTCCTCGATCTTGCCGGTGCCTTCGTTCAGACTGTTCAGAAGTTGGTCGATCCACCAGGTGCCCTCGCGGCATGGGGTGCACTTGCCACAGGACTCGTGCTTGTAGAAATCCAGCCATCCGGTGATCGCCCGTACAACCGATGTCGTCTCGTCGAATACCATCGGCGTCGCAGTACCGAGCATCGTCCCGACCGATTCCATGCCCTCATACGACAGTGGCGTATCGAGGTGTTCCTCAGTCAGCAGCGGCACAGACGATCCGCCAGGAACCCAGAATTTGAGTTCGTGACCGTCGCGGATACCACCGGCGTAGCCGATTAGTTCGCGCATGGTGATTCCGAGCGGAGCTTCAAAGATGCCGGGATTGTTGACGTGACCTGCCACCGAGAAGACCTTGATACCAGGGGACTTTTCGGTACCGAAGGACTTGTACCAGTCGCCACCGTTGCGAATAATCGCTGGCACGCTCATGATCGTCTCAACGTTGTTGACGACAGTCGGTGAGGCGTAAAGGCCAGCGACGGCGGGGAACGGCGGCTTAAGGCGAGGCTGTCCGCGACGTCCCTCGAGGGAGTCCAGCAAGGCCGTCTCTTCACCACAAATGTAGGCACCGGCGCCACTGTGAATGACGATGTCGAGATCGAATCCCGAACCGAGGATGTCTTTGCCGAGATAGCCGTTGTCGTAGGCATCCCGAACGGCCAACTGCATCCGGCGGATCACGTGCGGGACCTCACCACGGATATACACAAATGCATGGTTGGCGCGGAACGCGTAGCAGGCGATGATCATGCCCTCGATGAGGTGCTGCGAGCTAGCGAGCATCAGGGGAATGTCCTTGCAGGCACCCGGCTCGGACTCGTCAGCATTGACCACCAAGTAGTGCGGCTTGGCGTCGCCTTGGGGAACGAAGCTCCACTTCAAACCTGTCGGGAATCCAGCACCACCGCGGCCACGGAGTCCCGAGTCCTTGACCACGCCGATGATGTCCTCGGGCGCCATCGCTAAAGCCTTGCGAAGGGCGACGTAGCCGTTGTGTCGCTCGTAGCCAGCAACCGTGTACGAGTCTGGCTCGTCCCAGTGCGCTGTGAGGTTCGGTGTCAGCGTCATGATGCGCTCCCGGCCTCAGTTGCAGTGGGCTCGGCGAACGGCATGTTTTGTTCCTTCGCGACCTTCAGGCCACGCAGCATAACGGCGTCGGCATTGTTGCCGCCCTCGTCGGCCAGCCCGTCATCGAAACCAGCAAGGGAGCGTTCGGTTTGCTTGAACGATCGAATCTGCGGGCCACGGGTGGACTCAACTGGCTCGCCCCCGCGTAGCTTTTCGATCATGTCGCGGGTGGAGTCGACAGTGGCGTTGTCCATGAATTCCCAGTCGGCCGTTACTACCGGAGCGTAAGTGCACGCAGCCTGACATTCGATCCGTTCAATAGTGAACTCACCGTCAGGCGTCGTTTCGTCGTGCCCGATCTCCAGATCCTCGGCCAGGGCTTTCCAGATCGCCTCTCCGCCGAGGATGCCGCACTGCGGGTTGACGCAGACACCGATGTGGTGTTTTCCGACTGGGCGACGCTTGTACATGGTGTAGAAGCTCGCAACTGACGCGACTTCGGCTGGCGTGAGCTCCAGGACGTCTGCGCACAACTCGATCGCCTCAGGACTGACGTAGCCCTGTTCGGACTGCACGAGGTGCAACATCGGCAGCAGTGCCGATCGCGCCTGCGGGTAGCGAGCCACGATTGACTCGAGTTCCGCGCGGGTTGAATCTGGAAAAGCCATCAGCGGTCCACCCCACCCATAACCGGATCGATACTGGAGATTGAAGCGACAACATCGGAGAGCATGCCGCCTTCTGTCATCGCCGCGACTGACTGCAGGTTAGTAAAAGATGGGTCGCGCATATGGGCGCGGTACGGCCTAGTCCCGCCGTCGCTGACCACGTGCATGCCGAGCTCGCCCTTTGCCGATTCGACTGCTACATATGCCTGGCCCGCTGGAACGCGGAAACCCTCAGTGACGAGCTTGAAGTGGTGGATGAGGGCCTCCATTGAAGTGCCCATAATCTCCTTGATGTGCTCCAACGAGTTGCCCTGACCGTCACCGCCAACGGTGAGCTGTGAGGGCCATGAGATCTTCTTGTCCTCGACCATCACGGGGCCCGGCTGCAAACGATCAAGACACTGTTCGACGATGTTGAGCGACTCTTGCAACTCGGCCATGCGGATGAGGAATCGGCCGTAGACATCGCAAGTTGTCTCTGTTGGAACGCTGAATTCGTAGTTCTCGAAGCCGCAGTAGGGCTGTTCTTTGCGCAGGTCCCAAGGTAGTCCGGTCGCCCGCAAAATCGGTCCGGTGATCCCGAGCGCCATGCAGCCGGTCAGGTCGAGGTAGCCGACACCTTGAGTACGGCCGAGCCAGATCGAATTACCGATAAGGAGGTTGGCTGTGTCCTTGAACCGCAGGCGACACAAGTCAATGGTTTCTTTGATGGTCTTCTCAATGCCCTGCGGCAGATCGACAGAAACCCCGCCTGGGCGGATGTAGGCGTGGTTCATCCGTAGCCCAGTAATTGCCTCGAAGAGGTCCAAGATCGGCTCGCGATCACGGAAGCCCTGCGTCATGCCGGTGAGGGCGCCTAGTTCCATGCCGCCAGTGGCGATGGCGACAAGGTGGGAGGCAATGCGCGAAAGCTCGCTCATCATCACGCGAATAACGCTGGCGCGCTCGGGGATTTGGTCTTCGATCCCCATCAACTTCTCAACAGCGAGTGCATAGACAAGTTCGTTGTGCAGACCCGCGACGTAGTCCATGCGCGTGACGAAGGTGGCGCCTTGGGTCCAGCTGCGGAACTCCATGTTCTTCTCGATACCTGTGTGCAGGTAACCGATGGCGCAACGCATCTTGGTGACAGCTTCACCGTCGAGTTCGACGATCATGCGAAGCACACCGTGAGTCGATGGGTGCTGTGGACCCATGTTGACGATCAGGCGTTCCTTCTCGCCCTCGTCGGGTGCCTGAATCGTGTCCCAGTCCCCGCCGGTAACTGTGTAGACCTTGTCGCCCTCGGTGGTTTCAAAGGGCTGATTGGTGACTGCCTCGTCGGCGGGATCTTGGGGTTCGTCGAAGGCATCTGCTGTCGTGTAAGTGGTGTCGCTCATTAGTTGTAGGACCTCCGTTGGTCCGGGGGCGGGGTGGTCGCGCCCTTGTATTCCACCGGGATTCCGCCGAGGGGATAGTCCTTGCGTTGCGGGTGGCCTGGCCAGTCGTCGGGCATCTGAATACGGGTCAGGTACGGGTGCCCATCGAAGATGATCCCGAACATGTCGTAGGTCTCGCGTTCGTGCCAGTCGTTGGTCGGGTAAATGTCTGTCAGTGACGGGATGTGCGGATCCGCGTCTGGGCACGTGCTCTCGACCCGAACCATGCGGTTGTGAGTGTAGGAACGCAGGTGATAAACAGCGTGCAGTTCTCGACCTGACTCCTGCGGCCAGTGAACACCGTTCACGCCAAGGGACATCTCGAAGCGCAGTAGCGGGTCGTCGCGCAATGCCTGGGCGATCTCGTGAAGGTTGTCACGCTTGACGTGAATCGTCAGTTGGCCGTTTTCCACGACGAACTTCTCAATACCGCCCGAGCCGGTGCCGAGTGCCTCAACCAATGAGTCGGCGACCTCATCGAACCAGCCGCCGAAAGGGCGCAGACTCTCCGGCGGCAAAACAACGTTGCTGCTCAGTCCACCGTAACCGCTGACGTCAGGAGAACCAGTGATCCCGAATTGACCAGTGCGATGCTCGGCGATTTCTAGTGGCGCGATGGGGATGCCGAAGCTTGGCTCTAGTTCATCGCCGGGTTCTGAGGTGGGGGTCGTCATTGCAGCAACCCCTTCATCGACGAAAGAGGCGGCGCGACGAGGGCCTTTTGCTCGACCTGGTCGAGATGCTTGACCTGGTTGACTCCGAGCTTTGTGTGCTGAATCTCGTCATGGAGTTTGAGGATCGCGTCGATGAGCATCTCTGGCCGCGGCGGACAACCCGGCAGGTAGATGTCGACTGGGACGATGTGGTCCACTCCCTGAACGATCGCGTAGTTGTTGAACATGCCGCCGGAGGATGCGCAAACACCCATGGCAATGACCCATTTAGGCTCGGGCATTTGGTCGTAGACCTGGCGCAAAATCGGTGCCATCTTCTGACTAACTCGCCCGGCCACGATCATGAGGTCGGCTTGACGAGGGGAAGGCCGGAATACCTCCATGCCAAAGCGAGCCAGGTCATAGCGACCAGCGCCAGTGGCCATCATCTCGATCGCGCAACACGCTAGGCCAAATGTGACCGGCCACAGCGAACTTTTGCGGGCATAGCCAGCAACAGCCTCGACTGTGGTCAGCATGAACCCACTCGGAAGCTTCTCTTCTAAGCCCATCTCACGCCTGCCTTCGGATCTGGCACGTTAATCCCATTCGAGACCACCACGGCGCCATACGAACGCATACACGCACAGCACAGTGATGATGAATACCAAGATTTCTGCAACCGCGAACAATCCCATCGCGTTGAACGCCACGGCCCACGGGTACAAGAACACGATTTCGATATCGAAAACGATGAAAAGCATTGCGGTCAGGTAGTACTTGACAGCGAAGTGACCGCCGCCGTCGGGCTGGGGGGTGGGGTCGATGCCGCATTCGTAGGCATCCCGCTTAGCTCTGTTGTAGCGCTTGGGGCCAGTCAGCGTTGCGGCAGTAACCGAGAACCCTGCGAACAGGAACGCTAAGGCGCCGAGAAATAAGATAGGCAAGTACGGATTACTCAACATCGCAAATGCCTTCCTCTCGTCGAATCGTCGGGGTCATATTAGGGACTGCGCGGCGGTATCTCTCGCTGATCGGTTCAGGCTGACGTGGCAACCTTGGCTAAAGGCTGATTCCGTGGCAAGGATGTGAGCTTGTGAAAACTTTCACTAAGTGCACGGCAGCACTCTACGCCTGAGTTTGCCTCGCGTCCTCCCGACCGTACCGAGTTCCCATTTACCCCTGGGGCCGGTCGGGATTGGGTGCTTAATCTCCCTTGACGTTGATGATCTGGCGCAGGGTGTGGTTGATCTCCACGAGGTCGCGGGCGTCGTCCATCACCACGTCGATGTCCTTGTACGCAGCCGGAATTTCATCAATGAACGCATCGGTGTCGCGGTACTCGATCCCGCTCATGGCTTCACGAAGCTGCTCGGCCGTGAACTTCTTGCGAGCAGCCGAACGCGAGTGCGTACGTCCGGCACCATGCGGCGAGGAGTCCAAAGCGGCCTTGTTACCGAGTCCGGTGACCACGTAGCTCGCAGTACCCATGGAACCAGGGATCACGCCGCGGTCGCCGAGCCCTGCCCGGATTGCACCCTTGCGCGACACCCACAAGTTGCGACCGAAGTGATTCTCCTTGGTGGTGAAGTTGTGGTGACAGTTGATCCGATCTTGTTCAACGACCGGCTCGCCAAGCCAGCTACCTAGACAGTCAACAACCCGATCCATCATCTCCTCGCGGTTGAGCAGGGCGAACTGCTGAGCCCACATCAAGTCGCGGATGTAGGCGCTGAACTCGGGCGTGCCCTCAACGAGGTAGGCGAGGTCAGGGTCGGGCAGATTGATCCACCACTTCTCGTTGAGTTTCTGGGCAACCTTGATGTGGTGGGTGGCCATCTTGTTCCCGACGCCACGTGAGCCTGAGTGAAGGAACAACCAAAGGTTGTCCTGCTCATCCAAAGAGACCTCGATGAAATGGTTGCCCGAACCAAGAGTTCCTAGTTGCAACTGCCAGTTCGCCGCGAACTTCTCCGGCGTTACGTCTGACTCGCTGAGTTGAGCAATGCGGATGCTTGCTGACTCGGTGAGCCCTGTGTTGTAAGCCCCTGCCGAGGTCGGTACGGCGCTCTCGATTGCCTCGCGAACTTCGCGACGCACCAGTCCGGCGATGTCGTCAGCGCAGAACTGTGTCTTCACGGCGATCATTCCGCAGCCGATATCGACACCGACGGCAGCAGGCATGATTGCTGCTTGAGTCGGGATGACAGAACCCACAGTTGCACCCTTGCCCAAGTGGGCGTCCGGCATAAGGGCCAAGTGCGGAAAAATGAAAGGCATTGTCGAGGCCCGCTGCGCCTGTGCCAGCGTCTGGTCGTCGATGATGGATGCCCAATTGAGGAGCTTCTTGCTGATCTTCTTCACTTGCTCAACTGTAGAACCACGCTTGTTTCCAAACCTTCCACCAAGCGGCGAAGCCGATCGACTTTCTCCAACAAACCCAACAACCGACACCCAGACACAGCCTGCGGATCCACCAAACCCACAGCATCAATCAACGCATCGACCACCGCTTCCGGATCCGTCGTTGGTGCTGTTGGCGTCAAAACCGACATGAGAAACTCTCCCTTCCCCTATGACTTCAACCTAGAGCAGGCGGCTGACAACGGCGATGACCTCGTCACCAGTTGTGGAAAGATTCGGGCCTGCACTCAGCACTGGATTACTTCGTTGACGCGGTCAAACGTGTGGGCAGGCAAAATGGGGGGTCATGCATCCCTGTTTACACCCGCTCGATGGGTGTGTCACCTGAGAATAGGTGGTACACTTGCCCGTATGCCGACCACGCGCCCCCGATTTCAGATCACTGAGACCGACGACTTGCGCGCGGCACTGGATGCGGCTGCCACGCGATGGCCTGAGGATTCTCGGTCGGACCTCGTCCGTCGGCTGATCTTCCTAGGGGCCACGTCAGTGGAGACCGAATTGGCTGAGCGCTTCGATGATTGGGGAACCCGGGTCGATGCCGTCTCCGGCGCTTTCACCTATGCCTATCCCGATGGTTACCTCGACCAACTACGCGGGGACTGGCGCCGTTGATCACGCTTGACGCCAGCTTCCTTATTGCACTGCTCTCGGAATATGACAGTCACCACAGAAGTGCTGACGACTGGATACGAACCAACCTCGGCAGGCGAATGCGCCTACACCCGATAACCCTGGCAGAAGTTCTGGTTGGGCCCGCGCGATCTGGCATTGCAGAACAGGTCTTGGCCGGCCTTGAGAACTTGGGGATCCACACCTCAACGCCGAGGCAGGCTGAACCCCTGTCCATCGCAACTCTGCGGGCACAGACAGGACTACCGATTCCCGACTGTTGCGTGCTCAGTTGCGCGCTAGAGCAGGGACACAAGATCGCGACCTTCGATCGGGGACTTTCTCGAGCAGCGACTGGGCTCGGCGTCGACGTGGTTACAGAACAAGCTATTTAACACTTTCCCTCTTGACGCAGATAGCTGTCTCGCCAAACGAATGCGTCAACCACAACTCAGGGTCGAACAGCCCACGAATCACCTCACCGGGTTGGCCAAGTGTCAGGTTTGCAGCCAGCAGGACCCCTCCGTCTCGCAGACGGGTCCGCAGCCCGGCGATCGTTGCGGATGTCGGTGCAAATCCGTCAAAGAACGCGACGTCGAACTCACCTTCAGGTAACGAGGCGAGGACCTGGTCGGCGTCACCGAGGTGCACGGTGACGCGTTCGGCAAGTCCTACGGAGTCGATCTGCTGGCGGGCGAGTTTGACGTGGTCGCGGTCAAATTCGATCGTGTCGACTGTGGTGTTGGGCGTCGCGGCGGCGAGCCAGCAAGCGGTGTAGCCCAGCGCGGTGCCTACCTCGACGACGCGATGGGCACGGGCAGCCGCGGCGATGACCCCGGGCAGGGTTCCGTCTTGGTAGGTATAAGCGCCACAGCCGTGACGGCGTTGATGCTCACGGGTCGCTGCTTGAATGGCAGCGAACTTGTCGCCAGCTTTCGCCGTGGCGCTCATGAACGGGCCCAGAAGTCGATGAGGTCCACCGTGACGTCGATGGTCAACGGGTCGTCATAGAACTGAGTCTGAATTTGATCACCGGTGACGACCAGACGACTGTCACCCTGCAACTTCTCGACGAGGTGCTCGACAGTCGCCACATCGGTTGCCGAGTCGGTGCTGTTGACCACTAGGGTCGGCACGCTGATCGACCCGAACGACTGCTCCGCGTCGTGCTGCCACAACTCGTGCTCGCTGACGGTCGCGAGCCGATTGCCCCAAAGACCCCGGTAGGTGAGCGGTTCTTGCCGGACCCAGTTGGAGTACCACGCGTACGGAACGTCGAAGTTGAAGAAGCTGTCCTCCATCCGATCGGCGATCATCGGGCGGTAGTCAGTCTCCCCCGTCTCGAGGAAACGCTCGTGGTCAGGAGACGTGGCCGCAATCCATTCGTCAAACTCCTGTTGTCCGCCATAGCCAGCAACCATCTGCTTCCGCAGGAGGTATGCACCGGCAACTAGTGCTACCCGCGAGATCGTGCTGTCACCGGAGGCAGCTGCTGCCGCCGCCCAATTCGCGCCCATGCAGACACCGATGACGCCGATCTTCTCTGGATCGACATTGGGAGTCTTCCTCAGCATTGCAACGGCCGCTCTCAGATCCGCTGTCTTGAGCGCTGGGGAGTCGTACTGCAGCGGCTCCCCACCAGTCTCGCCGAAGTGCCGCGGGTCGAACACAAGGGTTGTATGCCCCAGGCGCGCGAGTCGCGTGGCGTATTGGACAGGTGACTGCTCTTTGACGAAGCCGATCGGACCGATGATCGCGAATGCTGACGTCGGAGACTCAACTGCGTCGGGCGTGCAGAGGATCCCGGCCATCTGGGTCCCGTCGGAGTCGATCGCAACTCGTTTAGCTGTGTACGTCCCGATGGCGGGTTGAGACGTGAGCATCACCGCGGCAGCGGCGCCGGGATTGCCTTGCTGGCCTGTGACATGGGGCATGAGGATCCTTCTCCGACGTTGTAGGTCCTCATATCCTGCGGTCAGTTCCGTCGCGGAGTCCAATACTTCTCGCGGCCCATTAATGCCATATCGGCATCAAGCTGCGCCGGTGACCCAAGATCGACCGGACGACCCGCGCGAGAACGTCGGTGCTCCGATCACCGCGTTGGGCGCTTGCTGCACTGCTGCTACGAAGGCACTGAGCAGACGTCTGCGGCGCCCTGCCAGCCACGCCAACGCGATCTGACTGTCCTCGATGTCCGAGATAGGGACCCAGACCACGTCGGGATGGGTATACGCGCGAGACGCGCTGCGGGGCACGAAGGTGATGGCGGCCCCGGTGGCGACGATCGCGAGTTTCTCCGGGACGGTCTCGACCATGGGACCGGCGATGGGAAAGGTTCCATCTGGTCGAGGGCTCACGGTCCAGTAGTCGTCCCATACCCCGCCGTGGCGATGACGTATCACTGGGTGCGCGGCAAGCTCACCGATGTTGATGGCTGACTTTTGCGCGAGCGGATGGTCCGAGGCAAGGAGCACCCCGCGAGGGTCATTGACCACACCCTGCAACCGCAGACCAGCAACATCGATCGGTCGGCGTACAAGCGCCACGTCAACGGTTCCGTCACGGACCAGGTCAGCTTGATTGACCCAAGTCAGCTCCCGAATCTCGATCGAGGCGTCGGGAAATTCATCCATGACAGTGCGCATCGCATAACTAAGCGAGAGCCCTGGCATGAACCCGACGACAAGTGCGCCTGCTCCCCGCTCACCGTGGCGGACTCGGCGAATCGCGGCGTCTGCCGCAGCAATGACAGGATTGATGTCGTCCAAGAACGTAGTCCCGGCCACCGTTAGCGAGACGCTGCGAGTACTGCGGTCAAGCAGCGTTACGCCTAGCTCACGTTCCAGCGCAGCGACCTGTCGACTTAGTGCCGGCTGAGCCAGATGTAGACGTTGAGCGGCCCGACCGAAGTGCAGTTCCTGCGCAACCGCCTGGAAATAGCGTGCACGGCGAAGATCTAGATCCATGTAGAGACTCTACCTGCAAATGGGCCGCCCGATTGATGCCAGTTAGGCATTGATACCTACGCAGTAGCGCGGTGCAGCGCGACGATTCCGCCGCTGAGATTGCGCCAAGCCACTGAGTTCCACCCGGCATTCTGGATGATCGTGGACAGACCCTGCTGATCTGGCCATTCGCGGATTGACTCGGCGAGGTACACATAGGCGTCCGGGTTGGTCGCTACCTTCTCCGCAATCGGAGGCAACGCCTTCATGAGGTATTCCAGGTAGACCTTGCGGAAGGCCTCGTTTGTGGGTGTCGAGAATTCGCAAACAACTAACTGCCCACCGGGGCGGGTGACGCGGCGCATTTCAATCAGCGCGTCCTCGGTATCCACGACGTTGCGCAGACCGAATGAGATAGTCGCTGCATCAAAAGTGCCATCGGAAAAGGGCAGTTTGAGGGCATCGCCGGCGACGAACGGCAACCCGGGCAAGCGCCCGCGACCAACTGTGAGCATTCCCAGGGAAAAGTCACAGGGCACCACGTGCGCACCAGCGTCAGCGAACGGTTGCGAGCTACTTCCAGTACCGGCAGCCAGGTCCAGCACCCACTGCCCAGGTTGGGGATCCACGGCCCGCACAACCTGTTTGCGCCAAGCCTTTGTCTGACCCATCGATAGCACGTCGTTGGTGATGTCGTACCGGGCTGCGACACCATCGAACATGCTCGCGACCATGCCGGGCTTTTTATCAAGATCTGCGCGACTCACAGGCTCGACCGTACGTGTTGGGGCAGCAGGCAATCCGCGCTGGTGCCTCCTTACGAAGTAACAACATGAGGCAACCGCGTAATCTTGTCCCTGTGACAAGACCGGTGGCCGACGCGTCGGTAGAGCCAGCGCTGCACGTGTGGTCCACCCCGATTGATGACGTCACCGACTTACTCGCTCTATTGCCAGGTCACCAAGCTGTCGCTTGGCTGCGCGATGGCGAGGGTTTGATCGGCTGGGGCGAAGCCGCCCGCTACGAAGTCGCGGGTAGCGAGCGATTCAGCAGAGCCAACCGGTGGTGGGCCCGCGTCTGCGATACGGCGACCATCGATGACGCCGTGATGCGACCCGGATCCGGACCCGTCGCATTCGCCTCATTCGCCTTCGACTCCGATCCGGGCTCCAGCGTGCTCGTGGTTCCCGAGGTGGTTGTCGGTCGTCGCGATGGAAAGGCCTGGCTGACCGTTACCTCAACGTCGCGACAGCGACCCGACATCGACCTCGCAGCAACCACCACGGTCCATGCTCCAGGGGTCGTCGCGTTCGAAAGTTCCGAAGCCGACCTGCGACTGTGGGAGTCGCGAGTGGCCGAAGCCATCGAACGCATTGGGCGAGGCGAGCTCGACAAGGTTGTCCTAGCCCGCGACGTCGTCGCCACAGCCGATCAGCCCATCGATGTTCGCCACCTGCTCACACGCTTGTCTGCTGAGTACCCGCAGTGCTGGGCTTTCAGTGTCGACGGGTTGATTGGCGCGACGCCAGAACTATTGATCCGACGCGAAGGTGACCGAGTCACCTCCCGGGTACTTGCTGGCACTATTCGTTCGGACTCGGACTCAAGTGAGGATGGACGCCTGGCCCAAGCCCTGCTCGGCTCCGGCAAGGATCAGGAAGAACACAGGTACGCCGTGAGCTCGGTCGCCGCCGCGCTCGCGACGCATTGCACCGACCTTGAAGTCCCAAGCCAGCCCAGTGTGTTGCGCCTGGCCAATGTGCAGCACCTAGCGACCGACGTAACTGGCCTACTCGTTCACGACACCTCGGTGCTCGCTCTGGCAGCCTCGCTGCACCCGACAGCGGCGGTTTGCGGGACTCCTACAGAGCGCGCATTCGCCATGATCCGCTCAATCGAACTCATTGAACGCGGACGCTACGCCGGGCCAGTGGGCTGGATCGACGCCAACGGAGACGGTGAATTTGGGATCGCGCTGCGCTGCGGGCAGATCGACTCTGACGATCCCCAATCGATTCGCCTGTTCGCCGGATGCGGGATTGTCGCGGGGTCAGACCCGCAATCTGAAGGCGCTGAATCCGAGGCCAAGCTGCTCGCTATGCGACACGCGTTGTCGAGCTAGCCCATACGATGAACCGGTCCTGAAGGAGGGATTTCAGTCTCGATTAGCCATATCGCCTCGGTCGCCATCGCGATTACTGTGGCCCACTCAGTTCATTAGTTTTCAGTTTTGGCACCTCGAGCATTGGGAAACAGTCCGTTGCGTGTCGCTTGTTCAGTCTCACGATCAGCAACCTTCGAGATAATCACATGGACCCCAGTCTGATCGGCTGCGAGGGCCGCTTCGAGCTCCTGTGCACCAGCAACCTCACTCACAAGTAGTCCCGTAGCACGGGCAATAGTCGCGAGGTCGAGGTCGTGTGGCGTCCCGAAGACCCGCTCGAAATCGGCGGCGAACTCCGGTGCTCCCTGTTCGAGTCCGGAGAAGATCCCGCCACCGTTGTTGTCCACCACCACGATCGTCAAGTTCGGCTGAGTCTCACCCGGCGCTGCCAATAGTCCATTGTGGTCGTGCAGGAATGCCAGATCTCCTAGTAGTGCGAAGGTTCTACTCGACGCCGGCTGGGTCAGCGCAATCCCCCAAGCCGTTGACGTCAAACCATCGATCCCCGATGCACCGCGATTGCCCACGATGCGTGGTTGTGCCGGAGTAAGCGAAGGCTTCATCAACAATTCGACATCGCGCACTGACCTGCTCGCAGCGACGAACAGCAGATCTGTCGGGCCCAACGCATTGAGCAAGACCGCTGTGACGGTGAGGCCACCGAATGGAGTCGAACTCAACCGGTCGGCAATGACGCCTGCTGCAACTTCGCCAGCACTGCGCCAGTCAGAAAGCCATTGCGCATCGGTGGCAAGCCCAGCGAGCAATGGATCCGCGGTGGGAGGTAGCGGGACAGCAGACAGGATTGCTGATGCTGTGTGCAGCGGATCAGGTCGATCCCTACCTCCAAGGTCGACCGCCAAATGCAAGTCGGAACTCTTCACCAGTTTCATCGTGGGCCGGCTGATCCCGAACCGGCCAACAGTCACCACGATTTGCGGACTATGACTTTCAAAGAACTGCTCGTTAGCGAGAACGATTTGGGCACCCGTTATCGCGTTTGGTCCGCTCAACGCATTGCCACTGGGCTCACTAATGATCGGCCAACCGCAGGCCTGAGCCAGTTCCACAGCGGCTACCGAGTCGGCCGCATCGAGCACGTCGCCGACGACCACGACACCACGCGCGGGAATCTCGGTTCGCCCAAGATCGCCTAGGGCATAGTTGATCGGCTCGGCAAGCTTGACCCACCCGCCAGATTCAGGCGCTATCTCGACGGCGGCCACAGCCTCTATTGCCTCGGTTGGAATCAGCGGGTCAGCGAAGCCGAGGTTGATTTGCACAGGTCCAGCCGAGGTCCGGCACGCTGCCAGCGCGCGCGCGATGGTCGGGCCCCAGGATGCCTGCGGCGGACCATGCTCGGAGCCCAGCGCGATATCGACACAGTGACGGACTTGTGAGCCGAAGAAACCGACTTGGTCGATGGTCTGGTTGGCGCCGGTGTTGCGCAGGTGAGTCGGCCTGTCCGCCGTGATGACCACCAAGGGGACCCCGGCGTAAGAGGCCTCAACGACAGCTGGAGCGAGGTTCGCCACGGCCGTCCCGCTCGTGCACACCACAGCTACTGCTCGCCTAGAACCCCGCGCCAGCCCCACGGCAAGGAATCCAGCGCTGCGCTCGTCGATACGAACATGTAACCGCAACTCCCCTTCCCGTTCGGCGACTGCCAATTGCAGTGCCAACGGCGTTGACCGAGAGCCCGGCGACAGGACAACGTCGGTGATACTCGCCGCCCGCAATTGCGTCATCATCACCGCAGCCAGCGCTGTTGACGGATTCACCGCACCATCATCCCAGGCGAGTCCGGACCAAGGAGCGCAAGCGCTCGTTGAAGTCGGGCGTGCCACCAGTCACGGCGCTCGGGCGCCATCCGCGAACCGGCTTCCTGTAGGAACGCGGGATCCGGGGCGAGACGTTCAACCACGAGCTCGCCAGACTTTGGAGTCAGCGGCGTCGCCACCACATCAGCGGCCAACAGCGCGCCGGTTCCCAGTCCACAGGCATAGGGCAAGTCAGGCAATGCGGCGGCCAACGCCAGGCCGGAGGCCAACCCGACAGCGGTGTCCATAGAACCCGAGACCACGACATCGAGTCCGGCGACCTGGGCAATCTCGAGGGCTCTAACGACACCACCAAGGGGCAAAGCCTTGAGCACAACGATGTCCGCTGCGCCAGCCTGCGCTGCCTTGATCGGATCGTCGGCTCGCCGGATGGACTCATCGGCCGCGATCGGCACGTGAACCAACCGACGGATCTGTGCTAGCTCGGACAAGCTGGCACAGGGCTGCTCGACAAACTCCAAGCCGTTGGCGATGAGGTCGAGTTCACCGATCGCCACTCGCGCTTGCTCGACGCTCCAGGCTGCATTGGCATCGACCCGAATCCGAGGCTGCGCGACGCCAGCATCACGCAGGCACGCAGCGACTGCGCCAACGCGGGCAACGTCGTCATCGAGCGTCTGGCCGACTTGGGCCACCTTGACTTTGATCGTCGAACAGCCGTCACGATCGACGGCCTGGCGAACCAAGTCCGACGCGAGCTCTGGACTTACCGCTGGCACGATCGCGTTGACCGGGATGGCCTCGCGCAGAGGCGTCGGCCAGGTTCCAAACGCCGCCTCTAAAGCACCGGCCAACCACACCGCCGCCGTGGCGTCGTCGTACTCAACGAAGGGCGCGAATTCGCCCCAGCCACTGGGGCCCTCAATCAACAAGCCTTCTCGATGGGTAAGCCCCCGGAAGGGGACCGCCAAGGGCAGAACGAACGGTTGAGCATCCAGCACTAGGGCCGCTTGGGGAATTGAGCAAAGTTGGGCTGACGCTTCTCCTTGTAGGCATCGCGACCCTCTTGCGCCTCTTCGGTCATGTAGAACAACAACGTCGCATCTCCGGCTAGTTGCTGAACCCCGGCGAGCCCATCATCAGCAGCGTTGTGCGAGGCCTTCAGCATTCGCAAAGCAAGGGGCGAGTGATCGAGCATCTCTTTGCACCACGCAACAGTTTCCTTCTCAAGTTCGGCCAGCGGAACGACCGAGTTGATCAGGCCCCAGTCGTAGGCCTGCTCTGCGCCGTACTGGCGACACAGAAACCAAATCTCGCGAGATCGCTTCTGGCCGATCTGAGCCGCGAGCAAGCCTGATCCGTAACCGCCGTCAAAGGACCCAACCTTTGGTCCTGTCTGCTGAAAGCGGGCGTTATCAGCAGCAATCGTCAGGTCACACACGATGTGCAACACGTGGCCGCCGCCGACCGCGTAACCGGCGATCATCGCGACGACCGGCTTGGGAGTGCGTCGGATCTGTACCTGCAAGTCCAGAACGTTGAGTCGACCGATGCCCTTTTGAGCGATGGCATCGTTGCCAATGTAGCCGTCGTTGCCGCGGATGACTTGGTCGCCACCGGAGCAAAATGCCCAGTCGCCTTGGCCGGTTAGGATGATGACCCCGACCTCGTCGTCGTCGCGGGCGACATTGAAAGCGTTGGTCAGTTCGAACAGAGTCTGGGGCCGGAACGCGTTGCGCTTCTCCGGTCGATTGATGGTGATCTTCGCGATGCCAGCCTGCTCGCCTGTGGACACCTCGTAGCGGATATCGCCGTATTCACCCCGAACTTCCCACTGTGTGGCTGGCTCAATCGAAGAATACGAGGGGTCTGTGAAGGCCGGGCTGTCAGAAGAAACCACCTCGGGCAGTGGGTACCTCAAACGCGAATCCATTGGGTTATGTCGCCTCCATCTATGCGTGCGTTTATGTGTGCTTGCTTTCTAGCTAGGCTAACCGCGATGGCCACACGCATTTTGACCCGGTTGACAGTCGCACCAGGACCCGAGGGGGTTCTAGCCCTAGCGGGCGAGCTGCCGGCTGCCCTCAACGGTGAGGGTCCCGCGCTCGCGCCTATTCCCGCCGGCCCGCAGGGCTACATCCAAAGGATCACCGAGACTGTTCGAGCCGACGATCCCAGCGCACCACTTGAAGATGACCAGGTGGCTGTCGTGCTCACCACGTCGGGCTCCATGGGCGAACCGCGAGGCGTGTTGCTCAGTGGCTCGGCGCTGTTGGCATCTGCCTCGGCAGCCAATGCCCGCCTTGGCGGGCCAGCCCGTTGGATCGTCGCCCTACCCGTTACTCACGTTGCTGGGCTACAAGTCCTGGTCCGCGCCCACCTGTCGGGCGTTGCGCCGGTGCCCTTGGATTCAGTCGGAGGAGCAGCACGCTTCAGTGCGCTCGAGTTCACCCGAGCAACGAGTGCTGCCCGAGCGATGTCGGACGTTGATGGGGCTCCGCTGCGTACGGCACTGGTTCCTACGCAGCTAGCACGCATTCTGGCTTTGGGGCAATCCGCCGGTGACGCGCTCAGAGCTTATGACTCAATCATGATCGGTGGTGCTGCTGTCTCCACCGGGCTCGTGGCCCAAGCCGAAACCTTGGGTGCTCGCATCGTGACGACCTACGGTATGACCGAGAGTTGCGGTGGCTGCGTATACGACGGCCTCCCACTGCCAGGCGTAGGAGTGTCGATCGCCAACCCCGATGACACCGGCTCTGGGCTCATCGAGTTGACAGGCAAGACGATCGCTGTGGGTTATCGACTCGCTCCCGAACAGACAGCGATTAGCTTTGGGCCCGGTCTCCACCGAACCTCCGACTTCGGTCGGATCGAAGACGACGGCCGACTAGTCGTGCTGGGTCGTGACGACGACGTCGTCCAAGTCGGCGGGCATAACGTGTCAGTGGCTGCTGTGGAGCGCGCCATCGAGAGCTACCCAGAGATCGCCCTAGCCGCAGTGGTGTCGACTCCCGATGAGCAATGGGGAGCGCGCCTAACAGCCTTCGTCACCAAGCGTCCCGGCTATGAGCCACCCACCGCTGGCTTCAGCGATTCCATCAAGGAATATGTTGGCGCTGCACTCGGGAATGAATCGCGCCCGCGGGCGGTGGTCTTACTCGACACTCTGCCCACTTTGCCCGCAGGCAAGATCGACCGTGAACTCCTGCGCACCCAAGCAGCCCACCACCAAGTCGAGCAGGGAAACTAGGTCGGTGACGACACGCAAAGAGTGGATCGGTGGTGCCCGGCCGCGGACCTTGCCGGCGGCTGTGATCCCTGTTGCGGTTGGTGCGGCAGTTGCGTATTTTCTTACGTCGGCTGCGCGCACCGGCTCCGTGTTCGGTTGGACTGCTCAGGCCGACATCCCCCAAGGCGTCTTGTCGCACGTTGACCGATTCGGGTCGATCGGCCCGCTCGGCTTTGCCGTTCGAACTGTGCTCGCTCTCATCGTGTCGCTGGCCATGCAGATTGGCGTCAACTACGCCAACGATTACTCCGACGGAATCCGCGGGACTGATGACTCGCGAGTTGGTCCGATCCGCCTTGTTGGTCAAGGATTGGCCGAGCCAGCTGCAGTCAAACGTGCAGCGTTCCTGTCATTCGGCGTCGGGGCGCTAGCAGGGCTCGCACTCATTGCCATGACAGGCGCTTGGTGGCTGCTCATCGTTGGCTTGGCCTGCGTGGCAGCTGCCTGGTTCTATACCGGCGGCTCGAAGCCCTACGGCTACATCGGCCTCGGCGAGGTCATGGTGTTTCTCTTCTTCGGAGTCGTCGCTGTTGTGGGCACCACGTTTGTCCTCACCGATGGGATCCGATTGTTGGCGTTGATCTTCTCGGTGCCCGTCGGACTCCTTGCGTGCGCGCTGCTGGTCATCAACAACTTGCGTGATATTCCGAGTGACTCGGTGGCTGGAAAGAAGACCTTGGCCGTTCGCCTTGGAGATGCCAAGACCCGCCAGCTCTACGGCTGGTGCTTAGCTTTGCCGTTCCTCATTGCCGGAGTCGTCGGCCTATTAGGAATGGGATTCATTGACTGGCTACCGGGCGGGGCTTTACTCGCGTTGGTGCCCGCTCCATTTGCCGCGATTCCATGGCGCCGAGTCGTCGCTGGAGAAACTGGACCTGCGCTGGTTCCCGTGCTGGCAGCTACCGGCAAGGTTCAGCTTGCCTACGGTCTGCTGCTAGCGCTCGGTATCGCTCTTAGCGCTTGAGGCTTCTACGTCGCTGGACAGGTCAATCTCGGCTGGCTGGTCGGTGCGGTACTCAGGCGAGGAGGCATCAAAGTGGCCGTCTTCTGCGTTACTTCCGGAATCGATACGGGCATTCATACGCGAGAAGTAACCGCCAACCTTGGAACCCATCTCTCCACGAGCCCGGTTCAGCACGATGTAGGACAGCAGTCCTGAAGCCAGAAAGGCGACGATGATCAGCGGGATGCCTCGCATACCAAGGGCGTAAACGAGCGCCCCGATAGCAGCAAGCAACGCCACTCGCGCAACGAAATACGTCGCTGTCGGGTAGCGCAGTGGTTTCTTCTCGGTAGCCATGTGCTCAAGGGTACGCGCTGGAATCTGTCGTGGGACCTGATGCAGGGTTATTGTGAGCCTGTGGCCCGCCTTCTGCTGATCTTGATTCCTGTCGCGGTGACCATCTACGCTTTCATCGATGCGATCAGCGCGCCGAAGGCCAGCGTCCGGTTACTACCCAAGTGGGTCTGGGTTATCTGCATCGTCTTGCTGCCGTTCGGCGGCGCTGTGCTGTGGCTGTTTCTGGGCCGACCAAAACCGATCTTCGGCAGCGGACTCGATCAGGCCGCGCCACGACCGAGGCGACCACAGGGCCCCGATGACGATCCGGACTTCCTGCGCGGACTGTAGGGCCCTTACAGCGTCACAAATTAGGGATTACTTGACCCCGGCATAGCTGTGCAGGCCGGACACGAAGATGTTCACACCGAAGTAGTTGAACAAGAAGCAGCCGTAGCCGAGCAAACAGATGAAGGCGGCCTTGCGACCACGCCAGCCAACTGTGGCCCGCGCGTGCAGGTAGCCCGCATAGACGACCCAAGTAATGAACGCCCAAGTCTCTTTGGGGTCCCAACCCCAGTAGCGTCCCCAGGCATTCTCAGCCCAGATCGCCCCAGCGATAACGGCGAAAGTCCAGAGCGGGAACACGAAGGCATTGATTCGGTAGGCCAGGGAGTCCAGCCGAGCAGCTGATGGAACCCGAGTAGCCAGCCAACCGACGACCTCGCCGCCTTCTGCCTTACGTTCTGCTCGGTCGCGCACGAGGTACAGGCCAGTGACGAAAGCGCCGAACGTGAAGGCACCAGCACTAATGATGGCTGCCGAGACGTGAATGGCCAGCCAGTAAGACTTCAGGGCTGGAACAAGTTGGGCACTTTCTGTGTAGAGCAGCGTGACGGCAGTGCCAAGTGTCAGCAGAATCGCGCCGGTGATGAACACACCCAGCCAGCGGATGTCGCGCTTGAGCGAGATGATCAAGTAGAAGAGCGAAACGGCCAACGCTGAAGCCACGGAGAATTCGTACATGTTGCCCCACGGCGGGCGTCCAGCCGAGATTCCGCGGGCGAGGACGCCGAAGGTGAGCAGCAGCGTCGCTAGCCACATCAGCGACAGGCCGATATTGCCTGAGCGTCGACCGGGGTCTAGCTCCTCTGTAGGTTCACCTGAGGATCCACCAGAATGCTGTTCCTTAGGTTTGGTCCCTGAGACCATTCGCGAGTTCTTCACTGGCGACGGGGGCGGCGCAACGGCACTCGCACCTTGGACTTTGGCCTTAGCCGAAGCCCCGACGGTGGCTGCGATCGCCTTGGCCTCGGGGATTCGCAGCGTACGCGACTCCTCCTGCTCACTGGCGAACTGATCGCGACCCCGACCCGCTGCTAGTGAAGCTGCAAACGCGATGAAAGAGGCAGCGAATACGCCCATTGAAGCGTAGACGAAGACGTTGCTCAGTTGAGCGAGTGTCATGTCGGCTGGCATGTTTTACTCCTGACCTTCGCGTGCGGGCGAAGACGTTGTGGAACTGCGACTCAGTGTGCCTGATGTTGGGGTGGAATTTGGGTTAGCTGGCGAACCATTCGATTCGGTAATGTCCACCGTCACCGGTGGAGCAAGTGTCGCGAGGCCTGCAGCCAAGTCATTGACCACTGGGCGCAGACCGTTCTCGTCAGTCCGGGAAAGGCCAGCGACTTCGATGCGGTTGGTTGGGCCGGATCCGCCCGCGTCGGGCTTGCCAGTAGTCACACGAACCCACACCCGGCGACGCGGAACGAACAGCGACAAGCTCAGGCCCAGGATCGCCAGCACCGCCGCAGCCAGTGCAGCTTCCTTGCCCGGATCATGGGCGACGTCAAAGGTCGCGAACTGCGAGACCCCCTTGAAGGTGACAGTTCCGCGGTTGTCAGGGAGGTTCCAGGTTTGGCCGGGCTTGATGGATTTGAAGCCGGTCCGCTTGAGCTGTTCCTTCTTCAATTCATACACGCTTTGCGGGACACCATTGTCCAAGCCGAGATTGCCCTCCCACGATGAGACGAACAAGCCCGGATCATTGGCTGCTGGGAACGTTGAGGTGGGTCCGGTCACCGGATCGACGCGCGAGGTCGGCAAGAAGATCCCCTGAAGTCCGAGCTGTGGGGTCGTGTCGGGAATCTTGACGACGCCATTTGAACTGAAGTTGGCATCCGTAGGTAAGAACACAGTCGCAGCATCGTAAATGACTCGACCGCTTGCGTCCTTGACCTCGATGCGCGGGGCATAACCGTGACCGATCAGGAATACCTTTGCCCCCTCTACCGACAACGGCGAGTTGACTGAAATATTCTTCGTTTCATCGGCTGCACCTGGCTCGGTTTGGAACGTGACATCGGCATCAAATGACCGAGGGGCACCCTTCTGGGCGCCGTCTGGTTCGTAAGTAGCGCTGAACTTGTCCAGCGTCAGTGAGAAGGGGGCTAGCGACGAGACATTCACGAGGCGGCCGGGCTTAAACGAGTCGTACTGAGTCACCGTGTTGGAAAATGACTCACCCTCGACGACCAGGACCTGCCCGCGCCAACCAAACAACGACCCGAACGCCACCGAGAACAACAGCACGAGCAGGGACACGTGGAATAGCAAGTTGCCGGTCTCGCGCAGGTAGCCCTTTTCGGCTGAGACCCAGCCGGTGGTGCCGTTGAAGTCCGAGGTCTGCACCCGCCAGCGCTTGGACTTCAGTGCATCGGCAACGCCTGCTAGTAGCGCTTCGGGCTGCGGTGACGTCGTCGAGTCGGTGTTCCAGGCATGGGAGTCAGTGAATCGCGACAATCGCGATGGCGCCGCTGGTGGTTGGGCGCGCATGGCCTTGAAGTGCACACGGGCGCGCGGGATGACGCAACCAGCCAAGGAGATGCAGAGCAAAATGTAGATCGCTGCGAACCACGGTGATCCGAATACTTCGAAGAATCCGATGCGATCAAAGAACTTCCCTAAGCCCGGATTCTTGGTCAGGTACGCCGTAACTTTGACCGGATCGGAATTGCGCTGAGGCAGCAGCGAACCCGGGATTGAGCCGAGTGCCAAGAGGAACAACAGCAACAGCGCTGTTCGCATGCTGGTGAGCTGGCGCCAAGTCCAGCGCAGCCATCCAAGAACACCGATGCCCTTGGGGTTGTCCAGTGGTGCGGCGGGCTGGGTACTCATTCCCCCAGTTGCTGCATCTGAGCCAGGTCCAGGCTCACTGGGTGCGCGGTCGGCTCTCGGTGCTTGTTCAGACACCGTTTGCTCAGACACCGCGTGACCCTCCCATGCTCATTGACCGATTCCGACTTCGAGACATGACGATACGTGCCCAACTCAAAGAGCGGGCACGAAGTCCCCAGCCCATACCTGGATTTGCACAATGAGCTGGTTCCACAAACCAGAGACCAGTAGCAGTCCCACAACCACCAACATGGCCCCGCCAATGCGCATGATGAGCAAATAGTGTCCACGAACCCACTTCAAGGTTCCCGCAGCTTGGCGGAAAGCAAGGCCCACCAGCATGAACGGGATCCCTAGCCCGAGGCAGTACGCCAAGCTCAGCAGGGCGCCGCGGGCGGCACTGCCCTCGTTAGCTGCCAGACCTAGAACTGCGGCCAGCGTCGGCCCAATACACGGAGCCCAACCAAGGCCGAATAGGAATCCGAGCACCGGTGCACCCCAGATGCCATAGCTCGGTGCGCGATGGATTCGGTATTCCCGCTGCAGGCCTGGGATCCAGCCTCCGAACATCAGTCCCATGATGATGACAACGACACCCAACACTCGCTGGATGATCATTCCGTACTCGAACAGCCAGCCACTCAACGCACCGAAAAGCGCACCGTATCCGACGAAGACAGCGCTGAAACCCACGACGAATAGGGCACATCCCACCACGATCTGCGAGCGACCCTTGACGCCGAGTTTGCCGTCACCCTCGGCGAGTTCGGCGCCGGTGAGGCCAGTGATGAACGACAGGTACCCCGGTACCAGTGGCAGCACACATGGGGACAGAAACGACACGAGTCCCGCCAGGATCGCAATCGGGATGGCCAGCAGCAAGGAGCCCGACGTCACGGTTTGGGAGGCGGAGGCGAGAGTCCCAAGCACCAGGTCTGAGGCGGACAAGGTCTAGCTCTGCTCGGCTGCCAGCTCGGTAAGCATGGTTCGTAATTGAGTGCGGTCCACCTTGCCCAAAATTCGCCCCGCGACTCGACCTTGATTGTCGATCAAGAGCGTGGATGGGATTGCCGATGGCGGCAAAGTCTCGCGGAATTGCAACTGCAATTTGCCGTTGGTGTCGACAATGTTGGGGTAGGACACATCGTAGGTACGCACAAATCCCTGGGCTGAGGCGTCGGTATCTCGAGTGTTCAGCCCGACGAATCGCACGCCCTTGCTTTGGAGTTCCTTCGCCACCTGATCCAACGCTGGTGCCTCTGCCCGGCATGGCGCGCACCACGATGCCCATACGTTGAGCGCCACGACCTTGCCCTGCAGTGATGAGAGTTCCAGAGTGCCGCCACCGAGCAGCGGCCCACTGATGCTCGGAGCCGTCTTACGCTCGTTGACTGGCAGCAACAAAGCCGTGCCATCGCCGCTGACGAATCGGGCTTGGGAGCCCGAATCGCCCTGCACGCCATTGCTTGAACATCCGGCAAGCCCAAGCGTCGCGCCGAGGCCAAGTGTTATCGCAGCGGCTACCCATCTGCGAGATTGCCGGCAAGTACCGAGCTTGCTCATGGTCGGTTCAGGCCCCTGCGCCCGGTGCTGCCTGCTCGAGCAGGGCACCGGCCGGTTCGGTGTAGACGATGGCAGTGAGTTCGTCGCCGGTGAACGCCAGCGATGTCAACGAGGCCAGTGAGCACTGCCGACTACGAGGGTCATGCCACAGTCGACGATCTTCCTTGTCCAGCCGGGCAATCCAGACCGGCAGTTGGTGGCTGACCAGGAGGATTTCGTGACCGCGGGCTGCCTCCCGGGCCTCTTCCACTGCGGCTGACATGCGAGCGGCCACAACCTTGTATGGCTCACCCCACGATGGCGTGAATGGGTCGTAGAGGTGGCGCCACGCCTTGGGATTCTTCAAGACACCGTCACCAACAGAGACCCGCTGGCCCTCAAACACGTTTTCAGCCTCGATGATGCGATCGTCGGTGACGATGTCGAGACCTTTGAGCGTAGCCAGGGGCGTCGCCGTTTGTTGGGCGCGCTCCATCGGCGAGGCCCAGACTGCTGTGATGTCGCGATCGGCGAGGGCGTCGGCCACAACAACGGCCATCTCCTGACCAAGGTCGGACAAGTTGTAACCGGGCAAGCGTCCGTACAGGACCTTTTCAGGATTGTAGACCTCACCGTGGCGCATGAGGTGGACGATCGTCTGCTCGCTCATCTAAGTCCTTTTCAAAGTCGGCGTCTGCTTGATTATGTCTACCTTCTCCACTTTGCCACCGTAGGGGCGGTGATTTTGGCCGGAATCGGCCAAATCGACCGCCCCTACGGTGGCAAAGTCGGGAGGTTAAGACAGGTCGGGAGGTTACGGCTGGGTTGCGGTGGCGGCAGCTTGGGCAGCCTTCGGCAAGGCCGCAGCGATGCGTTCGATCGCCTTATCGTCATGGGCACCACTGACGAACCAGGCCTCGAAAACCGAAGGGGGTAGCGAGACCCCCTCATCGAGCATCGCGTGGAAGAACGACCGGTACCTCCACGACTCCTGTGCCTTGGCCTGGGCGTAGTCAGTCACTGTCTCTTCAGTGAAGAATACGCTGAACAAGCTGCCAGCGCGGGCAAGGGTGTGGGTGACCCCTGCTGCAGAAAGCGCGTCACTGGTGAGCTGGCCAACTGTCAGCGCCGTGGCATTCAAGTGGTCATACAGCGCGTCGTCGCACAGGTTCAATGTCGTCAGGCCCGCTGCCACAGCGACCGGATTTCCCGACAGGGTCCCAGCTTGATAGACCGGCCCGATTGGGGCGAGCTGGCTCATGATGTCTTTGCGTCCCCCAAATGCCGCCGCCGGTAGACCGCCGCCCATCACTTTGCCAAACGTCAACAGGTCGGGGGCCCAGCCTTCGTTAGCGCCCTCCAAGCCATACCAACCAGCCGAGCTGACTCGAAATCCGGTCATGACTTCGTCTTGGATGAGTAGCGCACCATTCGCATGACACAGCGCAGACAGCGCCTGGTTATAGCCCGCAAGAGGCGGGACCACCCCCATATTGGCTGCTGCAGCTTCAGTGATCACGCAAGCGATCTGATCGGGATATGCGGCGAAGACCTGCTCTACCGCGGCCAAGTCGTTGTAGGCCACGACGATGGTCTCGGCGGCTGTCGCTGCCGGCACCCCTGGGGAATCGGGCAGCGCGAAGGTTGCGACCCCCGAACCAGCTGCAGCAAGCAGGGAGTCGGAGTGCCCGTGGTAACAGCCGGAGAACTTAATGATCTTGTCGCGGCCGGTGAAGCCGCGAGCGAGTCGGATCGCCGACATCGTCGCCTCGGTGCCCGAACTCACGAAGCGGACCTCCTCGACAGCTCCCACTCGGGCGACAATCTCTTCTGCCAGTTCGACTTCGCCCGGGCAAGGCGCCCCGAAACCCATGCCCTTGGCTGCGGTGGCCGTGACAGCTTCGACAACCTGGGGGTGGGCATGACCCAGAATTGCTGGGCCCCAAGAGCAGACCAGATCTACGTACTCGTTGCCCTCGACATCCGTAACGTAAGCGCCCCTACCGGATTCGAAGAACCGCGGAGTGCCGCCAACCGCTCCAAACGCTCGTACTGGTGAGTTGACTCCACCGGGGGTCACGGCTTTTGCACGGTCGAACAGCTGCTGGTTGGTCACGCCGACCACCCTACGTACCAGTGACGCCGCTGCCTCTATGACGGGGAGGGTTTTACTGTCAAACGCGGCGCAGATTCCATCGCTGGCTTGGCCCGCGGGGCAGGAGGAACCGAAGGGGCAGGGAGTTCAGCGAGGCGTGCCTGGTTCTCTTTGCGAATCTGGGCTGATAGCTGGTCCACCTTTGCCCAGACCAGCGACCGGACCTCCGGAGTGTTCATCTCACTGGCGTGAGTGACCCGCGTTGTTACCTCGATGAGTTCGTCGACAGGCTGGTTGGGAAAGGTACGCAGATGCTTGGCGTACTCCTCATTGGTCGCAATCAAAGCGTTCGTGACACGGGGGATATCGATATGAGCGCTGATGTACGGGCGGATGAAGATCTCGTGAGTGCTGTATATGTTCGTCACCTTCTCAGCAATCTCAGGCAGCGACTCGTGTAGTTCGGTCAAGAACGTCGAATTCGGCGCCATGTCAGCCAGGGCCGGCGCCAGATTGCGGCCCGTGAGGCGCGTTATGCGACTCGAATAGAATCCTGCGCTAACAGATCCATGCCACGGACAACCCACGGAAAACACGTGCTTGACCTGGTCTTGGTGCTCCAAGGTGTACCGGAGCACGGCAAGCGCGCCTTGGGAGTGCCCCACCAATACCAGTGGGCTATCGGGGTCCCGGCCCTGGTCGGCGAGGCCCCGCTGAACATCGCGGGCGATCTGTTCTTGGGCACGGTGCAGTGGCACCGTCAAACCAAAGCTCTGGAGGGTCACTAGGAACGCGTTGGGGTGCCGTTCCATGACCCCGCGCATCATGACATTGGCCGCGATACCCCGGATGGCCGTGCCAGCCACGATGGGAACTGCAATCGGCATAAGGCACCTCCTGGCTACTCAACAACCCGCCAGCCGCGGCAAGTGCCACTATCCCGACGATCCTTCTTTCACCGAGACTACTTCGACGTCCCAAAGGAAGCGCGCAGGAGGCGGGAGTGTGACCAAATCGCTGGGTGGGCTGCGCTGGGTCTGTGGTTGGCGCTGCGCTGGGTCTGTGGTTCGCGCAG
>Ga0105047_10001180_pt1 | contig 46445 bp, 39 predicted proteins | sample MAT04_FD_78384 | JGI IMG/M metagenome (GOLD analysis project Ga0105047, IMG submission 78384) | Freshwater microbial communities from Lake Fryxell liftoff mats and glacier meltwater in Antarctica - MAT-04 (megahit assembly) | ecosystem: Environmental > Aquatic > Freshwater > Ice > Liftoff... | reverse complement strand
CCGAGCAGTGTCAAAGCTGGGCCGCTCGAACCGCAACTCCATCATATGCAGCGCAGCCTTGTATCGTCGCTCAGGAACCAGAACGAAATCGAGACCATCGATGCTTAAGCTAGTGCCATTCGTATTCGCCACCGACACGCGCAAGGGCCAAACTAAACTTCAACATTAGTCCGAACTTGAACCGCCATCGACGGAAAATCCCGCAGCGAGAGTCAGTGTTTTTAAGTGAAAACGGTTCAAAATATCCTTAAAAGAAAATGCAGTCTCTGGCTACGCATGAGTTGAAAGCAGATCGAACACGCGGCGTTGCAAAGGGGTGGACTCCGTCAATTGATGGAACTCAGACGCGCTCGATTCGAAGTGGATGACGTTACGAACCAGCGTTGCCATGTCCTTCAAAAGATCCTGGAAGCTCTGCACCGGAAGGTCGTCCGCAGTACGCCGAGTCGCGTCCTTTTTCTTCGCCGACTTTGAACGCCTGGCCGGAGCCACCACTGACTTCCGCGTCGCTTGAGCCCCGGCAATGTCTTCATCATCGAAGATCAATTCACGCAACGCTACACGCATATGCTACTCGACGTATTATGCCAGCATGCACAGGAACACATGTGCTTCTTCATTTTATGCTTGCCGATGACCTGCCCCACAGCAATCCCGATCTCCTTTTCGCCGTGCAGTGGATTGCTCTTCCGCTGTGTCGCCGCGACGACTTTATCGAGATCCTGCTCTGTCGCCTTGAGCAGCTCTTCACGCTTGCGAGAACGTTTATCGGCCAGCAGCGGATTGCGACACACGATCAGTCGTTCGCCAGGAAAATTCTTGTCGTCCGTGATCTCTGCCAGATCCTTTTCATCCAACAGAGAACGGTCGATTTTGCCTGCATCAATGAGTGACCGAATGCCATCCGATCGCAGCGCCGAAATCCATTCGAGCCCCTCCACGTCTCGCAGATCCTCGTCGATGCGTTTCGACGCGATCATTCCTCGATCTCCCACGAACACAAGATTCGTGATGCCGAATCGCTTGCGAACCTGCGCCACGATACTGGTGAATGCATTCGGGTCGGCCGTGTTGCCAGGAAAGACTTCGACAGCGATTGGACGTCCCTCCGAATCACACAAAAGTCCATATACAATCTGCGGTCGGTCACTGCGATGATTACGACGGTAACCGTGCGTGATGAGATCCGATTTCTTCCCCATGTAGAAACTTGACGACACATCGAACAGGATCAGCATACCATCTTTGAGATGCGTCTTCGCCAGCTTGTTTTCGATGCGTGTCTGTCGTTCGAGCAGCCAGTCCATGGCGTCCTAGAGTTCATGCGCATCGACTTCCCCAAGCTGCAGTTCCTGCGCGAGCGTGTTCTGCACCGTTTCCGGATTCATGCCTGTCGCGCAACTGAGTTTCGATCCTGGCGAAATAATCCGATCGGCGATCATGGCCATGACGAGGCTTCGTTCGAGGCAGGGCCGTGCGGCGATGAACTGGGGGCGTTTGTGCGGCTTGCTCATGGGGGAGTTGTAGCGGCAGGAAAAACAAAGTTCAGGAAAATCCGGATATTTTCTGGCTACGAATGTAATTTAATAATAGGCTGTTTTTGATCAAATCCCAGTCTTCTTCAGAGCGAACCTCATTTTGGAGCCGTTCAAGTTCGGTCTAAAGCAGAATGCATAGGAAGCATGAAGACCGCACAGTTCCCCGTCCTAAGCGGCTGGAGAAATCATGAGCATTGACACGGTCCCGCCAGCGATTGCAAACATGAAGTCGGAGCAGTTGCCGATTCCGGATCATAAACTGCACGGGGAAGCCCGGGCGGTTCGGGCTATCGCCCTCCAACCCCGGCCTCCTTTACTTACTGAAATCGACCCAACATTAGCCCATTTTGATTTCGTAGCCGCGTCGATAGGGGCGAGCGAGAAAGCTGTTCGCTTCTTCGTCACCGACGATCTGTTCCGTGGAATCATCCCATTTCAGACTGCGGCCCAGACGGGCGGAGATGCCGGCCAGATGGCAGACGTTCAGCATCTCCATATGCGAATGGACATCGGAAATTGGTTCTTTGCGTTCACGCACACAGTGAATAAAGTTGGCCCAGTGCTGCTTGCGTTCGTCATACTGCATGGGAAGTCCCTTGTAGACTTTCGAAATCGCGTCGTCGGGAAGTGGATTTTCCTTCAGGTCATCAACAGGTTTGCCAACCAGCTTGCCTCGATTGACAAAGATGGTGCCTTTGTCGCCGGTGATCAAAGCCCCATTATCCGTGTCATCGCGAATGATCATTTCTGTTCCGCCAGGATAATCGACTTTAAACTGAAAACTCGTCGCGGTGTTGTAGCGATCATTCTGTACGGGATATCCGTGCTTGAATTCCACCGGTTGCTCGACTTTACCGCCAATGGCGATGGGGCCTGCTGTCTGGCCGTTCAGCTTCAAAGCCCAGTTGCAGATATCGACATGATGAGCACCCCAGTCCGTCAGCTTGCCACCTGAGTATTCGTACCACCAGCGGAATTCGTAGTGACAGTTTGTGTTGCCGCGTTCCTTTTTGTTGCCGTGTTCTGGTGGCAGATAGCGGTAATCGACGAAAGGAGCCGGGCCCAGCCAGCGGTCCCAGTTCAAGTTCGCGGGGACTTCAGCAACGGGAATCATCGGGCTCGATGGAGCACCGCCGATCGCCGCCTGAACCTGCGTAATCCTGCCCAATCGACCTTCCGCGACCAAGGCCATGGCTTTCACGAAAAGTTGAAATGTACTGCGCTGTTGAGTCCCCACCTGAACGATGCGGCCTGTTTCCTTCTGCACTTTTCGGATCAGTTTTCCTTCGTCAATCGTCAGTGTTAACGGTTTTTCACAGTAGATATCTTTGCCAGCCAGCATTGCTTCGATCACGGGTTTTGTATGCCAGTGATCTGGAGTCGCGACATGAACCACTTCGACGTCTTTGTGTTCCAGTACTTTGCGATAGTCTTCGAAAACATCGGCCTTGCCGCCGCTGAATCTCTGGTTCATCTCATTGCGGCGTTCTTCATCAACATCGGCGACGGCAACAATGTTCAGCCAGTCCTTTGCGGTGTTCATATTCCCATTGGCCATGCCACCCGCACCGATGACGCCGATATTAAGGCGATCGGTTTTGGATCTGGTTTCGTCCGCCAGCGTTCTTTCCGTAGAAAAGTACCATGGCATAGAAGCCGCAGTCGCCCCGGCAGTTGTCGTTTTCAGAAAATCGCGGCGTGATTTTGATGAGTGGCTCATGAATGAATCTCGTCAGTCAAGTGAAAAATGAAGCGGTGTTATGCACCCGTGCAAAAGTTTCTTAGTTTAACGGCAAGCCGTAGGCGAAGGTGTTCAACGATGAAACATTGCTGCAGCCGCCACCTTCACAGAACACCAACATTTGACTCACATGCGCGTGGAATTGCAATCCTGGAGCGTCAGAGAATCACCAGACATTCCGTGAAATCCACTCAGGCCACGGCATTCGTTGTCTGGCGATCGGCCTGGAAATCGGACCCACTTCGACGAAGAAAACTGCCCCACCAGGGAAACAATTTGACCATATGGGGTTACGTGGAATTTCGGATGTCTCGTCTCACCAGAACTACCTTGCAGAAGCAGGCATTTCCGTCTACTGGGCCATCGTTTCGCAGAACTCCGGCACACATTCGCGTTTATGTATGGCAGGACCGGTGTCATCAGGCAACACAAGCTGTCTGAATTTCAAAGACATGAAAACGGTCGTGATTGCATGGTTTCCGAAAGCCTTCACGGGAAGCTGCACGAAAGAGTGTTTGTCGTTCCGTGAGAACGGCAAGGCGATCAAGGAATTCAACGTTGCCTATTTCACTGCGAGTTAAGACAGTGTGGAACAGAAAACGGCATTCGCAAAGTCACTGGATCTGGATTACCCGATCCTGAGTGACCCCGGCAAGGAGGTCGCAAAAGCGTATGGAGTCGTGCATGAAGGCCGCGAGGTTCCTGAACGGTGGACCTTCATCATTGGAGCCGATGGAAAACTGCAATCCATCGACAGGAAAGTGCAAGCTGGCGATCACGGCAAAGATATTGCCGCGAAGCTGGATGAATTGAAGATACCGAAGAAGAATTAACAATGGTAAAATGCTACCCTGAACTGCTCGAAGAATGATGTTCATTTTGGGCGTTATTAACAGGGAGGTTGAGTGTCGATACGATCCGTGAACAGGTGCTCCGCCGGATGTGGCCTGCGTTGCCCGGACGGTAAATCAGAGTTTGTCGTTTGCGTCCAGCTCGACAATCACTGGTTGCCAGTGTGGCCACATCGCGGCATGTCCCGTCGTCAGCGAGGTGATCGTTTTCGCTGAATGATCGGCCAAATTCATGACGCAGACTTGTCGAATACCGTTTTGGTTGCAGCCATTCAGTTGATCGCGTGACGCCACAAGCCCTGCTTCTTTCCTGATCGCTGCGAAGATCGCATCGGCGATGGCTTTCATGCCTTTGTCGCCGGGATGCGCTGCCACTCCGGCATGTTCAATCTGGCGTTCTGATCGCGCCATGTTGGATTCATCTCTTCCCAATGTCGCGATATCGACAAACGTGGCTCCTGCGTCGCGGGCCGCCGTCTGCATGATGCTGTCCTTTGCCGGGTTTGGCCAAAACGAACTGCGGACAAAGATTGCCGGATGTCCATGCTGCTGCAGTTCGTGCAGCAGACCGGCAAACGCCGCAGCAAACTTTGACTTTGCGTCGTCGGTTGTCAGTTCTGACACATTTTCACCAATGGCGACGACGACAATATCGGCTTGAAATTCAAGTTCCGACTTAAGACTTTCTGCCACATCGTAATCGCTGTACTTGCGTTCAAAGTCGGCAACGTTTTTAACCATGACTGTAGGTTGCTCGCCGGAGGCAGCAGCAATGTCGGCTGTCAGTAGATGCACATAATCAAGATCCTCTGCGCTGGCCGCCATTCCCCAATTTCCTGTCCAGCCGATTGCAGGTGCCGGGCCATGCAATGTGATGCTGTTGCCGAGGAACAGCACTCTGGCCGCAGCCAGGCGACCGATTCTCGGGCCGATCGACGATGCGTTTTCATCCGCCATCAGCGTGGCGGGAAGAATTGCCAGCATGAGAGAGATCACCAGACTGGGAGTGCGTTTCATTGAATGCTTCCGGCCAAACGTAAAAGGAAAGGAGACGATCTCAGTGTATCGATGACGATTATCACGCGGAGCGTGATGAGCACATTGTACTCATCACGCTCCGCCGTGAGGCTTGAATCCATTTCACGTCGGACGTGAAAAGTTCGATATGTTTGGAAATTCAATAGGGTTCGACCGCTAACCCCAATAGATGCTCGCAAATCGCGAGATTGTTACGAAGAAAGAGGCTAAGCGGGCCGTCGTCGCACAAGAAAACTACGTTCGCCGCGGGTCACGTAGATGGCGTCTTCGGTCAGTCGATGACACAACTCGATCAGGAATTCAATTAGCCGTTCGAATTCCGATTCGCTGCCGAATGAAACCTCAAACCGTTCCATGACGTCATGTACCAACAGACCGTCAACATCGACCCAGTACCCTTTGACCGGCGTTGGTGACTGTGTGTAAGCGCGGTAACGCTGCATCAAAAACTCATGAATGGCCATCCGCGCTGTTCGAGTTTCGTCGTAATAACGAGGATCGTCGAGTTTGTGAGACGGGATATAAAAAACGGTGACTTTGCCCAGTTCGTAGACGTGCGAGCCTGGGAAACCCGTCGAATCTTTATCAGGCATAGTTTCTGCAATCAGCAACAATTCAAGCGGTGACAATGGAGCGACACCCGCATGGTACGCCAAAACCTGAACTCGGTATACAATCTGATGCCTTGTCTGTTTCGGACGACAACTTCTGACTGGCACCGGGCCGTATCAAAATGAAAACCCACAGATACATGGTTTTTGCAGCTTACCTCGAATCGTTTTCCGAGTACCCGGTCCTGCAGCATCGCGTGCTGCTGGTTCTCGAGCGACTGCCGTCAGAAGTGCAACGCGATTTTCTGGAGGATTCTCGCTTCGGCGTCACAATTGACAACTATGAACCCGGAACTGGCTGGTCATTCCTGATGCCTGCGCCTGGTCCACCTGGCAATGGCAGTCGCTGCGTGATTCTCCGCCCGAAACTGGCGACTGCTTCCGTCGAGTTCGCGACATATGTGATCGCGCACGAGTTTGCTCATGCATTTCTCCGTAACGGCGGCTGGGGTGACATCACCGACATCGAAGAGGCTGCCGATGCGATGGCTGCATCATGGGGATTCCACAGACCGCACCAGAGCGCCTGGCCAATCCCGTCGAACTGGACTCCGCGCGCTTCGCAGTCAGAATCCGGTGCATGATGCATTCAGCTCAGCATCGAGCAATCAATTGGTGTAGTGATCTAGTCAGCCGCAGAGCACTAGCTCCCGGTTTACATGGAACCGGACGCTAAGGCGAGGCGGCTGATATGACAACAATAGACCGCTCAATGCGTCGGCGAAAATATCTCGAAGTCAGTTTGAGTCGAGTACAATTTGTGAGCAGGAATGCGAAGAAAATGGTAACTCACGCTTAGACACTGGTGATCGGTTCATTCAGCGTCGAATGCAGATTACTGCAAAACCCCGGAAATTGAAGACAAGCGGAACCCGGCGTCCAGTCGATTTGAATTCCGAACGAATTTGGCACACGACTTGCTGTTCGACATAAAGTACAGAGGCGGATGACGGAGTGGTGGGACTTGGCATTCGCGAATCTCTGCAGGAGTCAGTAGGAGGGAAGATCAGGAAACTCGCCTGTTCCTGCTCACATGGGTGCGTGGCCCGAGCGGGAAGCTCCTGCCGAGAGATTTGCTTCGGCTTGTCTCTCGGTGGAAAAGGGGAAGGATTCGTCCTTCCCCTTTTCGTTTAATGGCCACATCGTCTAACATTCCTGTAACGAACAGTTTCGTCAGGAGTGAAATCAAGATGATCGTAGATCGGCTCAACAACGCAGCGCTGTATTCCGGACTTGGCGAACGCATCGCAACTGCGCTGAAGTATCTGAACGAAAATGACTGCACAAAACTGCCGGTTGGAAAGATTCCGATCCAGGGCGATCAGATCTTTGCAATCGTGCAGGACAACATCACGAAACCTCGTGCTGAAGGAATTTGGGAATCGCATCGCAAGTACATCGACGTCCAGTTTGTAGCTGCGGGAGTCGAAGAGATGGGGATCGCAAATATTCATTCCCTGACTGTCAATAAACCCTACGACGCAGCGACCGATTGTGCGTTGTATCAGGGTCATGGCAGCTATGTGCGGGTTCCCACCGGGAGCTTTACGATTTTCTTTCCGGAAGACGGACACATTCCCGGCTCGGCAATTGATGACGCGCCAACTGCTGTGCGAAAGGTTGTTGTTAAAGTCGCCGTTTAGAAGCAAGCAGAATCGCATCCTATGAATCGACAATTCAAATGGCTGCTCTATTTGATTTGCGGATTCGCCGACTTTTCCGCGTTCATCGTCATCTTTGCCGTCTCGCGCGGCGTGGCGGAATCCCATGCGGAATCCTGGTATCTGGGAGTTGTCGGGGCTGGTCTCTCGTTCAGTTCCGGAATGGGAAGCATTCTCGGCGGCTGGTTGTCGCATCGTTTCGATGGGCGCATTGTCTTCCTGACAGGATCGCTCCTGATTATTTCCAGCATTTCGATTTGTGCGATCGGTGAGCCGACTCAAATCGAGTTCCTGCCGGGCTACTGGCTGCTGGGCATCGGTCTGGGATTTCTCTATCCGCCGCTGATGGGCTGGCTGAATCAGGGTGTCGATGCCCATGCCAATCGTCAGGGAGTCAGCCGAACACTGATTCTGTTCTGCATCGCATGGAATTTGGGAATGATGTCGGGCCAACTGGTTGCTGGCTCACTGTTTGCCTGGGGCGCGCACTGGACTTACGCAGCGGCCTTGCCGGTGGCGATGGTGAATTTTCTCCTCGCTGTCGCAGCAGCGCGTCAGGTTATCCCATTGGCAGTTCCTCCTGTCGAAAAAACAGCGGAAGCTCACGAGGCGAAAGAACTGGCTGTTGCGTTCAAGCGGCTAAGCTGGATCGCCAATCTGGGAGGCATGTTTGGCGGAAGCATGGTCGTTCATCTTCTGCCGGATCTGGCTGTCGCGATCGGCATTCCTGCTGGCAATCATGGAAAGCTATTGGCAAGTTGGCGGGCGGTGATCATTGTCACCTACCTTGTCATGCACCAATTCAAGTTCTGGCATTATCGACTCAGCGCGTCGCTGGTTTCTCAGGCGCTGGCCGCAATCGGGCTGGTCATGATTTCGCAGGCAGAATCGGCAATAATGCTTCTGTGGGGACTGACACTGTTGGGGCAGTTGGTGGGTTACAACTATTTTTCTGGTCTGTTTTACAGCACTGCCGGAAGCTCGCACGAACGACGCGCGCTGGCTGCAGGAATTCATGAATCGACGCTGGCGATCGGAATGGCGATTGGCACCATTGCAGGCGGAGTGCTGGGATCGGTCTATAATCTGCGAGTCCCGTACATGCTGGCGGCGCTGGTTCTGATACTGATGATGGCGGTTCAGGCCATTGCCTGGGTAAGATGGGTTCGGCCGCGAAAGCCACATAACTTCACGGAGGTGTGAACATGAGACGCCACCTGTTTCTGCTGATAATTCTGGCAACGAATACCTCGTTTCCGTGCCGCGCGACTGCAGCAGAATTGCGAGGCAACGCCGCGCGAGTGGATTTGACGCCTCCCGAACAAATGCACGCACCGCTGGGCGGATACGGCGAACGGATGAACGCGCCGGCGCAGGGAGTTCATGATCGCATTTTTGGCAAAGCCCTGGTGATCACGGACGGTTCGAAGAAGTTTGCACTGGTCACTGCCGATATGCTCGGCTTTCCGCCACCGTTCAAACAGGCCGTGGTGGATCGGCTTTCCGATCAAGGTTGGACCAGTGACAACATCATGTTGCTGGCCAGTCACTCGCACACCAGTATCGAAATGAATGCGATCAATCCCCTGAATACGTTTGATATCCCTCAAATCGGCATCCACAACCCCGAACTTTTCGAATTCACTGTCTCCAACTTTGTCCGACTGATCACCGAAGCGGATCGGGATTTTGTTCCTGTCCGGATTGGAACCGCCAGCCAGCATCTTTCCGGATGGAATCGCAATCGCCGGGCAAACAATAGCGTCGTTGACGACGAACTAACGGTGACGCGGATCGATGGACCGACGGGAGAACCGATGGCGGTCCTGGTCAACTTCACAGCGCATCCCACGTTTATGACGGGACAGCAGATGATGTTCTCCGGCGGCTGGCCGGGACACTTGCAGCGGACGACGGAGGCGCTAATCGGCGGCAACGTGACCGTGATGTATTACAACGGCGCAGAAGGCGATCAGAGTCCCCGAAGTCGTCCGAACTCGGGCGACAGTCGTTGGGAACAGGCCGAACGCTATGGTCGGGAACTCGGAATTGTTGTCGAGAAGCAATCGCAATCGATCACAACGCTCGCGGGTGCGGCGTTTGGTTTCCATCGTGAGAAGATTTCTCTCCCAGACCGAGGCTGGCATCCGGATTTTCTGAAGACCGGTGGAGAAGAATACGCTCTGTCAGAAGCGATCCTGACAGAAATGCTGCCTCGAATGTTCCCTGCAGAAACTGCCAGCGGTTGTCTGCACCTGGGAGATCTGATGATTGTTGGAGTTCCCGGAGAAATGACAGCGTCACTGGGACTGCAGATCAAGACGGCAGCACAACAAAAGACTGGTGCAAAACATCCAGTCATCGGTGGTCTTGCGGATGAATGGATCAGCTACATCCTTCCGCCGGAGGAATATGATGTCGGCGGATATGAAGCGAGCGTCAGTTTCTACGGTCGAACACTTGGCCCGGTCATTGTCGAAGGTGCTATCAAAGGTGTGAATCAACTGTCGAACGGGAAGTGAGGACGAATCGAGTTCGCGGTGCTGCCGGATCTACGGTCGCAGTGATTTGACGTAGTGAATGAAATGGTTCTCCACAACAAATCGTTCAGCGAGCGATGTTCCGGCAACTTGCGACCTTGCTCCGGCCTACAGAACTCATCAAGTCAGATCCAGTCGGACGTTAGTCCCCTCCAAGACAAAGAGGCCGCTTGAGGCAAAATCCGGAAAGCATTCCGGCACTGCGCTTCCGCATCAGGGCCACGCAAGGGCAGTTCCGGCGTTCAGCAGAACGGGGGCGTCAACGAAGCCTGCAGTTGCCCGTCCTCGAATGAGGGGATGCTCAAGACCTGAAGTCATACTTAAAGCACCAAGAGAAACTGCGTGACCGGCAAGCAGAAACGTGGTACAATTGCCCCAGGGAGTAACCCAATGACACTGAACGTTCATTTGCGATTGCCATCGGAATACGTCGCCGCTCTGCAGCAGCATGTGGCAGAGACTGGCGGAGAACTTGACGCCTATGTCAGCGAAATCGTGGCCGACAGTTTGCAGCCCGAAGTGGAAGCCTCACGTCGCAAACTGACGACTCAGAGCACATTTGGCGATTGGCTGAAACAATGGGCGTACCGCCATCCACGACTTGACCATGAATTCGACATCAGTCGCGAATCGATCTATGCGGGCTGTGGCGAATAAAAGTTCTGATCGATGCCAACGTCTTTTTGCGAGTTGCCCAGCCAGTGAACAGAGTTTTCAGCCGCCGATATCTGATTTCCTGACAGATCATTCCCGTCCCTGTCGTGACGTGTTAATATCCTGCCATGATACAACCTTCCCGTTTTGCAATAATCGATGAACTCCTTGATCCCGTCAGCAGATGTCTGACGCCTGACGTTGCCCGGAGTATCGCCGGCTTGCGAGCCGCGCCGGATGTGCAACAGAAACTGGATGACTTCGCGGAAAAATCCACTGAAGGAACGTTGAGTGCCGAAGAGCTTGCAGAATACGAAGCCTGTGTGCGAGCCATCAATTTTATCAGCATACTGCAGATGAAAGCGCGTGCTGCCGTCGAATTGTTCAATATGAACGACGACGATCGATGCAAGCTTCGAGCCGAGTATGCCTCGCATTGACTCGAGAATTGCGAAACGTTCAAATGTACTCATCACGCTCCGCCTTGATGCTCGTTTGCGAAAGGCAAAAAACAAACCTCGCTGCTCATACGCTGCAAAACCAATGACCCATCACTCTTGTGCAGCCTGAAGTTCATTCAAAGTCACGCAGGGCAAGTGCCTCACGACGGAACGTGTGGAATACCATCACCTGTCACCCCGTCATGTCACCGGAGACGTCGCATTGAGATCAAAGTCCATCCGTCAGCGTGGCCCCAACCCTTGACAGTCCGCTGGGTGTCTCGTCAAAGACAAAAACATCGCTCGCGTCAAAATCCGGAATTTATTCGGTCACTGCGTATTCGCATCCGGGCGACGCAAGGGCAGTTCCTGTGATCAGCAGAACCGCAGCGCACGCGAAGCCTGCAGTGGCCCGACCTCGAATCAGCGAACTTCTGCAAGTGACATCGGCAGCAGTGTTTCATCCGCGGCAGTATCCACAAGAGCATCCCTACGGGCATTCGTGGTTGCCCCAAAAATTCTGACGCTGACAATCGGGCGCAAAATCAATTGAAAGTCTTCGGATCCCGGCAACCGACGGAGATACTCGCGATAGGGGATTTTCATCGCATTCCTACAAAGTTGACGTCCGCTCGAGGCACCTTCTCAAAGACCGGGTCTTGCAGATCCTGTTCCTTCGCCATTTTCCACAATGCCTGCAACGATTGATCGGATGCAAGAATCCTGGAGTGGTCTGAACTCCACGCCACCCATTTTCCAGCGAACTCCACAGGGACTGTGCTGGAGGTTTTTCGTTCCATTCGCTTCGTTGGCATTTTGGCTCTACATCAAGTCGTGTGTCACCGGAAATTGTAACAATCAGAAGTGGCGGTGATGGAGGGTGATTCAGGAAATCTGCAAGTTTGTCATCGCAAACGTTTAAAATTCCTGTGCCTGATTTTCGGCAGCATTGCGGCTTGCGTGCCCCACCGTTCGCACTTGACCATGAAATCGACATCAGCCGTGAATCCATCTATTCGGGCTCTGGAGAATGAAAGTTCTGATCGATGCCAACGTCTTTTTGCGAGTTGCCCAGCCAGCGATTGCATCCATGCTTCGGCACTCGCAGCCCTGAAGCAACTTGCGAATGCAGACTATGATCTCGGCCTTGTGCCGCAGTCGATCTATGAATACTGGGTGGTCGCCACGCGACCAGTCACGATGAATGGGTTGGGCCGCGAAAGGCGTCCAATGACACTGTTCCCGCGAAACTGGCGCAATCTGGTAAACGGCAAGTGCATTCTACTCGGAATACGCAACGCTGCTACTTTCCGGTCTTTCGACGCTTTCGCACGGGATTGAACTGATCTATATCTCGTTCACCAGAGAGAAGTAAATCAAGAAATGGCTTCTCCTGAAATCGACACGTTTGAGCAATCGCCAACAACCGGAGATAGTTGTCGGCACCCGTTTGGCCCACGAAGCAACCAGAAATCTTTTGTTGCACACAGAGATGACGCAGCGCACGCTCCGCCATATTGTTGTTCCACGGGATTCCATCTTCGGTAAGGAAACGGAACATTGATTCCCTATAGCGGACGAATCGCTTCTTGTATTTCTCAACCAACTCGGAACAGCTATCGGCACATTCGATCACATTTTGATACATGTGATCGACAGACTTCAAGTGCTTCTTTAGATACCACGATTTCAAGCCGTGCTTGCCGACGTCATCGAAGATCGGTACAAAGATATCGCGTATATCGCTGACGAACCGTTCGTATTCTTCGTTGAATGGATTCTTCCACAAGTCATCATTAAGGTCTCGAATCAAATGCACAAGGCACCGTTGCTGTCTGCAGGGAAGCGAGTCGTACGCGCCATAGAAATCGGAGACAAGAACCCCGCTGTAATCGGCCAGTAGTCCCTCAACGGCGGAAATCTGGCGGCCTTCGCTAAACTTAAAGACGACATGTCTCCCATCGGTGAGTACCCAGGCGTAGCAGTTTACGCCGCGCACATTGATCGTGGTTTCATCTACGTGCAGATATTTGCTTGCGAGTAACTGAGTTTGCAGCAGAGCCTCAGTCACTGCATATTCACTAGATATTTCTTCAATAAAATCGGATACTGAGGATGGAGGTACATACTCAGATATCAATGTGTCGAACAGGTCGGAAATCACGCGTATTGGTAGCCGAAGGACAATTCGAAAGTGAGCTGCCCAGCATTTGATTGATCGACCGAACAACTGCCCGCGAAGTCGTTTGATCGCTGGTGGTGAATAATAGTATGTGCATGACGGACAAAACGCCTGATGTCCAACGTATTTGACGAGGACCTTCTTGCAGCCTGTTTTGGTGCGTTCTAACTCTACCAGTGAGTGTTCAGTAACCTTCTTCGAACGACGCAATGTTTGCGTGTTACAATGCGTACATTTTCTCTTGCGTGCCACTGGAATGATTTTGTTAACTCTGCCCGACGGCGTCCTCCTGACGGCAGGTCGTCGCTGCTTGTTCGTTGGTGTTTTCTCGGCTTGGAGTTCTGCCGCACGGGAGCGCAGTGTAATTCTTTTGTTCTGATACTTCATATGAGCCGATTTCAAGATTTGCTCAAACGTCGTGTGAATTTCACTGCCTGCCTTAGTTGTATTGCGCTTTGAGTTCGTCGGTACATCCACATCGGGTCGTTCGCGAGCGAAGTCGGACAAGTTTTGTAGCTCACGAGTGACCTTCAAAGTCGCCTCGCGGTCTTCACGGTTGTAAGTGAGAATCAACTGTTTGTATTTCTCGTCGTTTGTATCCTCCCAAAGAAATCTCCACGCCACACTCTGCAGGCCAGTAGAATTCGAAATAGACCACGTAGCGCCTGCATGTGCGCCGAGATCCTTGAGTCGATTGGATCGCGTGGGAAAGTAAATCTTCCCGTAGATCATCGAGTTGATGTTGACCAGCCTTTTCATCACTGTGTCACATTTGATTCCATACGCATCCTTCGTGCTTTGAAATGCGCGCGGTTCATAACTGCCGTAGTGGTACACCGGAATGTCAGATGGGAATGTATTGATTGTGTCGATGCATTCCTGAAAGATGCGGGACTCATCTGCTGCTGTGTCTGCCCAGAATGCTTTCATGGTCACACCGTCGTGGTCCTTGATCAAGAGTCCAATCAGGTAGTTGAAGTTCTGGTCCGGAATCCCCTCAATGTCTAGGTACAATTCAACCGGTCGTCCGGATAACGTCGGTGCTTCGTGCAGATAGGTTTTTTTGTTACGAATAGCGAGTGCTTGCAATTCGATGTTAAACATTGTAGGTGCAACAGCCGATCGTTTTTTTGCTCGTCGCGGCCTAAACATGTACGAAAGCTGATTGACCGTGAACACACCACGCCGCGCATACTTCTTCATCAAAGCGGGGGTCATGCGGTGCAAGAGCGTCAGGTTATCTGTTTCTTCGGCCTCTCGATAACAATGGTCTCGGAATTGGCACGTGGCACAAGCGGCACACAGCAACAGCGGCGGTTCAGCAGCACTGTGGATCGACATCTTCCGGATAGCTTCAACAATTGATCGAATTTGTGGGTACAGCACGGTCAGGTTTGCTCGTTTTCTTTCACCACCGAACGGCACGACAATGCCGAACGACGGTGCAATTCCATCGATTTGTCCGATCACGTGTCCTGCGTAAGCGGCGGCCAACTGTTGTTCTTTTGATACCGTGGACGTGCCAACCACGAGATGGGGTTCGCGTTCACTGCGACTTCGGACACTTCGCCCGTTCGCTTGTGTAATCGCGTCACATTGCGCGATTAAATCGTCGGCTGAGACTTTGAATTGCAAATCAGCATCGACACTGAATGGCAATTGTTGGATCATGTTGCTTTCAAGCCCATTGAGGTACGTCGATCGCGTTGCTGCGGCGCGGCTTTTCAAAGCGAGTTCGAGATCGTGAGCGCGACTCGATTGTTCGCCGCGAAGCAGGTAATACACTTTCCGTTGGCATTGAGTAAAGGCGACAACGGCATCAGTTGTGACTTCGTGTTGCATATCGGCTCTCCGCAAATGATGTTCCAATTGAATTGGGACTATACGCTTGAAGTTCAGTGTCCCCATTCGGTATCCCCGTTGCGACGTTTTTCTTGTTGGTGCCTAGCAAATGCCCTGGCAAATACGATCATGCCGCCAAGCGAGGCATGTCGCCAATTCGAAGAGTTCGCTGGCTCAACGAATTCTCCCGATCGCTTGCGTCAAGACTTCATCGCTGTTGCCAAATAGAGTCGCTGTCCCATTCGTATCATTGTGAATTTTTCGATCTGAGCGGCTGCAAGAATCAACTCTATGTCACTTTGATCCGACGCAAAATTCATTTCCCGCATTGCACTCGTGGATTTCCCTGATGACAAACGGCCGCGTTCTCGTGTATCAATGATGTATGTTCCGCATCATTCAAAATCGGGCGGCTGGTTCGGCGAAGAGCTACTACGCTCACTCCGACGATCTCAGCGAAGGTCCGGAACTGACGGGTCGCTGGGGAGGTCGAGCGACCGGGATACTGAGGCTTTCGGGCGAGGTCGATACGCTGAGCTTTGATCGGCATTGCGACAATCTTGATCCGCGATCCGGTGAACTGCGGACGCGAATTGCACCACCGGAAAATTCGTGGGGCTCAGTTTATTAACGCGACCGCTAAACCCGTCAAACACCTGCGTATTATGTTCCAGCCGCGTTGATACTCTGCTCAAGTTTGGATAAGTCGCTCAGGATCTCGTCAAAGCTCGTCGGTTCACCGAGATACATGTCTCGCATCAACTGATAGTCACGCCGCAGTGCGGTCAGGCGTTCGGCGGGCGGCACGAGGCGGAATGTTCCGGGTTTTGCTGGGCCATAATTTGCCCATGAACTGCCCAAGAACCGACTCTTCCATGCGACAACTCCACTGCCGCTTCCGGACGGGACCTTTTTCTTCCGCCCCTTGTCGGCTTGCAGGCTGTTGATTTGCCCGCCACCGGATTCATTCCGGTGGTTCTGGGGATTCTGCACTAATCGACAACACTGGGAATTCCGGTAGTGCAGAATCCTGAAAACCACTGAGGTAAACTCAGTGGCGACTAAACCGACAGCCTGCTCGCGTGGCAGGAAGCCAAGTAGCATAGCGTTGCGTCACGATTTATCATGTAAGAAATAGCACCACGTATTTCTTACAACATCAACCACACAAGTCACGGATTGCCAACGCACCATCGCGGTTCGACGAGCAGTCGCGGCGTTATTCCGCCTTCAAGTCGATGCAGACAATCCAGTCTTCGCTGCGGAGAAACATTCGGCCTTCGGACAATACTGGTGCCGCCCAGGCGGGGTATTTGATTTCATCGCGAGCAAACCGGCCGTGTTCGACAAATTTTTCTTTATTGACGTCTACGACAGAGATCGTGCCGCGTTCGCCCAGCACGATGAAACGTGAACCCACCTGAATTAGCCCGCCACGTCCAAAAAACGGATAAGGGATTTCTTTTCCGGTTGTTTCGTCAATCACATGTCCAGTTGTTTTATCACGACTCAGGTCTTTCAAGTCGCCATCGTAACCGGAGGCCTGCCACGCAACTTTTCCGTCCTGTACGTTGATGCAGCGGAGTTCGCCTTCATTTTCGTGTCGTCCACTGAATCCGTAGATGTGGCCGTCCACGTGAATTGGCGTTGACCAGTGAGCCAGCATGTTGTCTCGATCGCGCCACAACTCTTTGTAAGTTTTCCCGTCTTCGTCAACTTCGAGCAGAGCCGAACCGGTCAAATACGCGGCGGAAACGAAGATCCGATTCCCGATCACTACCGGTCGCGCGGCGTTGACGGATTCATGAACCTTCGGGCGAAACCAATAGTGGAAGTTTTCGGCACCGCTGCGTGGGTTGAGTGAAACCAATCCCTGCCGCATCAGACACAACAAATGTTTCTGGCCATGAATTTCGGCAATGATCGGTGACGAATAGCTGACGACCATTTCGTCGTCGGCCCATTTGTGCTTTTTGCCTCCCTGATCGGTTTTCACACCGTCCCAAGTGTCTTTACCGACGGCCTGCCAGCGGATATCGCCCGTTTCAACATCGAACGACACAACACCGGAATTCGGCTGACCACCGACCATTACGATGAGTTGGTCGTCATCCAGAATGGGCGAGCATCCGACTCCGAAAAAACTCTCCGGAAGTGTGAACTCATTTTGTAATTCCTTTTTCCACAACAGTTTCCCGTCGTTCATTGACGTGCAGGCCAGGATTCCCTCAGCCCCCAGCGTAAAGCAGCGATCCTGCGTGAGTACCGGCGAACTCCGTGGTCCATTATTGTATCCGTAGGGATCTCGGTACGCCGACGGATAGGCATACACCCAAATTTCTTTTCCCGTTTCAACACTTCTGCAGGAGACAATCTCCTGATCACCTTCACGATGATGAATCACAAGGCGCTGTCCAAGTACTGACGGTGCGCTGTAGCCCGTTCCGATCGATTCTTTCCACAACACGGGAGGCGTTTTTGTGGTCCAGTCTAGTTTTAAATCTTCTCCCGAAACGCCAGTATGTCGTGGTCCCAGAAAATACGGCCAGTCCTCGGCAGATGCACGTCCTGAAGACAGAACCTGCACAGACATCAGAACCTGCACAGACACCAGGATCTGCACGAATAACATCGCGATGCACAGAAACTGATGGAGCATCATTGCTGCGAAATTGTTCACTCGAAAACTCCGACTATCGAATGGTGACGAAATCATTGTGATTGATAAGAGCATGGATCAGCATGGTCCTTGCTTTGGTCGTGCTGTTTTCAGAATCGTCGTCTGATCCGGAACCGGTTTTACGCAGTTCATTCATGGCCTGCAAAGAAGCGGCGACTTCCTGTTCGCTGGCATCCACCGAAAGCACCATCCGGAACCCGGCACGAATAAACGCATCATCGCTGTTAACCGTGGGCAACCCAGAGACCTTCGCTGCGATCTTTACCGCCAGTTCATTCGCCAGTGTACTGTTCTCCAGCGCCAACGCCTGTTGCGGAACGATGCTGTCAGCACGCCGGTAACATTCCAGTACGTTGGCATCGTCGAACATCGACAGGAACTTCTGGTGTTCGTTGTGCGAATGCACATAGTACAAACTGCGCCGCAGCGACTTGTCTTCATTCACTGGAACCGACGGGCCACCCAGTGTCAGATCGAGTTGCTCGGCGAGATACAACAAACTGTCTCGCACAAGCTGAGCCTCCATTCGAATCGGATTGGTGCGCCAGTAGCAGCGGTTTTCGCTGTCTGACTTGAGGTTGATTTCCGCTGCGTTGGCGCGGGTCGACGCCATCCGGTAAGCCTGCGACGTCACGATCAAGTGATGGAGATGTTTCATGCTCCAACCGCTTTCCATGAGTTCAACTGCCAGCCAGTCGAGCAATTCCGGATGCGTCGGCGGAATGCCCTTGCGGCCCAGATCGAACACTGTAGGAACAAGTGGCGTTCCGAAATGACGCATCCAGATATGATTCACGGCGACTCGCGCAGTCAGCGGATTGTCGCGATCGGTCATCCAGGCAGCCAATGCGGTGCGGCGTCCAGTGCTGGTTCGCGGAAACGGCTTGCGACGGGATTGTTCTGTTTCCAGATTGTTTTCCAGTGTCTTCAATGCTCCGGTCAGCGGCGTGTGTGAATCTCCGGGCGTATCGATCGCAGCCCGTGCTGTCTGCAATGCGGCTTTCGCTGCCGCAATTTTTGCTTCCTCTGCGGCCCGTTTTTCTGCCGTAGCCGCCAGCAGGTTTTGTTCTGCCAACAAAGCGCTGTGGTGCGCCGCCTCAGCCAACACGATGCGCTCAGCTTTGACGGCTGCCGCAACAAGTGCGTGAGTTTCCGCCGTGTCCGGGGCTTCCACCATTGTTTGATCTGCCGCGGAACGAGCCCGAATCGATGCCAGTTCCGCTTCCTGTTTCCTCAACGCGGCTTCTGCAATCCTGACGAGAAGTGAAGCCTGTTCCACTGACTGCAGTTTGTCGTCTTCTTTCGAATTCGCAGCTTCCTCAACCGCCGAGACTTCGGCAGCCTCCTGCGAAGCCAATAGTTGCGCGCGTGCTTGCGTCAGCACTTCTTGCGCATCGTGGATTTTGCGATTGGCTGCCTGCAGATGAGCTTCGACGACAGTCGATCGCAGGCCGGGGTTCCAGGCTTTGGATGGCATCGCCACAGGCTCAATCGCAAGTTCTTTGAAGGCCAGAAAATCGGGAACCGCCGGATGAATCGCCAGGTTCAAATCGGGATTGCGATCGTCGCCACGAACATGCAGATACGTCGGTGCATCAAGATTGCAGTCGAAGGCGCGCGGGAGACCATCTTTTTCAAAATCCAGTTCGCTGCCGATGACATCTGTGCGAATCTGATATGGCTCAAAGAACGCACGCAGTTGATAATAATTGACCTGCGAAATCGGATCGTATTTGTGATCGTGGCATTTGGCACAATTGAATGTCAGGCCCAGCATCGCTTTGAACGTGTGCTGAATCGTATCGTCCATCCAACTGGTGCGATTGAACTTGAAATACTGTCGAGCCAAAAACCCGGAGGCTCGCAGGCGATCTGGATCATTCGGATACAATTCATCGGCAGCCAGCATCTCACGCAGCATCTGATCGTAGCTTTTGTCGCTGTTGACAGATTCAATAACCCAGTCGCGCCAATGCCAGATGTGTTTCTGCGAATTGCGGACTTCGGCTCCCAGTCCCCACCAGTCACTGTAACGCCAGATATCCATCCAATGGCGTCCCCATCGCGCGCCATGCTGAGGACTTTCCAGCAGACGCGTGACGACGGTGTCGTACGCTTCGGGCGAGTCGTCATTCAGAAACGCCGATTGTTCCTCCAGAGTCGGAGGCAGTCCGACAAGATCATAAGAAACTCGCCGCAGCCAGATGCGTTTGTCGGCTGCCGGTTGCGGAACCAGGTGACGGTGTTCGTGCGATGCCGCGATGAATGCGTCAATCGGGTTTTGGTTCCAGATCTCATTCTGAACCTGCGGAATTTTTGACCGGACCGGTGCTCTGAAAGCCCAGTGGTCCCGCGGATCGGACTCCGGCGATTCATCAGCAGGTGCTTTCGCTCCTTGATTGATCCAGCGTTGAATGGCGTCGATTTCTGCAGGTTTGAGAGCTTCTCCTTCCGGTGGCATGCGTTCCGCAAGATCGTTCGCGGAAATGCGATGGAAGAGCAAGCTGGCCGATGCATCGCCTGCGACAATCGCCGATCCTGAATCACCGCCGACAATCGCTGAGTCCGCCGTATCGATCCGCAATCCCCCTTCCTGTTTCAAAGCTCCGTGACACGCGAAACAACGTTCCTGGAAAACGTGCCGCACCTGTGTCTGATAGTCAACGGTCTCATCGGCAAACACGACGCACGCAAGGAGTTTCAGCATGTGGCGAAGAAGGAGAGTCATCGGTGGGTTCGATTTGGCAGGAAGTGGGGGGCGGGTTCAGCGGAAGTGATATTCCGAGCGGCAAGGCGCGAGTGCTGTATCACATCCAGATTTTGGGGTGGCCAAGGTTGGAAGGCGTTCGCCTGAAACCCCGGGGCTTCCTTCGCTCCGCTCAGTCCAGCCCCGGCCACCCAAGTGTGTGCAAAGGGTCGGGAGTCTTTTTTGGACGGAAAGGCCAGCGTTTTTCACCAGACAACTCTCCAAAAAACACTCCCGACCCTTTTCTTCTTGGAACATAGGACAGTGCAAGTAGTATACACGCCGCGAGATCGAATGTTTAGCCTCAAATCAACCGATCCTGGCATCCAGCCACGCAGCTCACGACAATTCCGACGTGAGACAACTGATCAGATCCGGATAGTCAAACTTAAAACCGTGTGCCTGCAACTTTTTCGGTGTCACCCGCGCACTGGACAGCAAGAGTTCGTCCGCCATTTCGCCGAGTGCTAATCTTGCAGCAAATGCAGGCATTGGAAAAATCGTTGGCCGATGCAGAACTCGCCCAACCCCTTTGGTGAAATCATAATTCGTCATCGCATTGGGACTCACCGCGTTCACTGGACCATTTATGGAATCGTCGCCAATGCAGAACATGATGATGCGGACCAGATCGTGCAGCCCGATCCAGCTCCAGTATTGTTTGCCGGACCCGATGATCCCGCCCACCCCCAGCTTAAACGGTAACAGCATCTTCGCTAAGGCACCTCCTTTGGGACTGAGTATCACTCCGATTCGTACGTTGACAACTCGCAGTCCAAGATCCCTGGCGGCGTCTGCTTCGTGTTCCCAGTCGTGACAGAGTTCTGCGAGAAATCCGTGTCCGGATTCTGCATTTTCGTCCAGAACGTTATCTCCCTGGTCGCCGTAATAGCCAATCGCCGATGCGGAAATTAGTGTCTTTGGGCGTCGAGAAATCGCGGCCAGAGATTTTACCAGGCTTCGAGTTCCTTCTATGCGACTGCGACGAATCCTGTCTTTCAATGCCGCCGTCCAGCGCCCAGCGGCGATGTTTTCTCCGGCAAGATGCACGATCGAATCGATCGATTCCAGTTGTGAAGGATCTTTGAGTCCCGTCGAAGGATCCCAGAGAATATGGCCCCCAGCAGGTTTCGATGTCTTCCGCGAAATGCTGACCGTTGAATAGCCGACGTCCTGCAATGCTGCGGCCAGTGACGTCCCAACCAACCCAGTGCCACCCGTGATGGCGACTGACTTTCCAATGTGTGACATGTTTTGAGTTTCCCTGTCCGAATAGCGATGCTGGCCGACTGACACTCAGGACGGCCAAGAGGCACTATAGACACCTGCTCCAGAATGCCGTGCGATTTCTGAACATTCTCGGTCGTAATTTACATCCCCATCCGCCGACGGCAGGGAGGGGTCGGGTCGGGCCGAGCGAAGCGATGGTCCGGGTGAGGGCCGCCGCGAGTTGTGAATTCTGGAATACTGTTCAATCACGGTGCAAGCCCCCTCCCGGACTTTGCTTAGCTCGTCCGACCTCCCCCACAGCGGCGCTTGGGGGAGGTGGATTGCGAATGTCGGGCCGCAATTCTGAGTTTTGTTGTTCGAGCGATCCTCAGCATCGCGTGCAGGACCGAATGGTTCGTTGTATCATGCGGACATCGTCACGTTGAGGAATTCCTGAAACAAACAATTCTGAGGTAATACCATGCCTGTTCGAAGACCAGCGAGCATCCTTTTTACCATCCTGATGTTCTCAGTTCACGCTGAAGCGGGGCAATTTAAAGTAGGTTTTGCGAAACAGGATATCACCCCCACAAAAGCGACTCCGATGTGGGGTTATGGAGCACGACATGCGGCGTTGTCGGTCGGGATTCGCGATCCACTGTATGCCAAGGCTGTCGTCATTGATGTGGGCGAGGACAAGCTGGCAATCGTGGGTCTCGATCTGGGGCGATCTCCGACCGAACCGATGATGATGCGAATTCGCGAAGCGGTAAAGTCCACTTCTGGAATCGAAATGATGCTGATCTCCGGCTCTCACACACATCATGGGCCGGTCATTGAACTGCTTGATGAACCAGGCAAAGGTCAGGGCGTTTTTGATGACGCTATCGCTTACTCCAAAGAACTGGAAGAAAAAATCATTCAGGCAATCAACGCAGCGGCAGCGGATGTCCAGGACGCAAAGATTGGCTGGGAATCACAGCCAGTCGCCATGAACAGAAATCGTCACTCAAAGATTGAACCCAAACCAGTTGACAATGAACTCGGCGTGATTCGACTGGACGATCTGAACGGAAAACCGATTGCTATCGTCGTCAACTATGCGGCTCATCCGACAATGCTGGATGCTGCCGACCTGCGATTTTCTGCGGAATGGCCGGGTGCGATGATGAACGCCGTGGAGGAACAGCTCAGTACAAACTGCGTGTTTATGCAGGGTGCGTCAGGCGATATGTCGGTGATGGCTAACGACGAGGCACGTGGCGTAGATGGATTTGGAAAGGCCATGGCGACTCAGGTGGCTGAGGTGGCAGGCGGGATCGCATCAAAAGTGCCGGAACGTCCGCGGCTGAAAGGCAAAGAAGAAACCTTCGAGTTCAAAACTCGCATGTCATTTGCAAATCCCGTGACACAGGTAATGTTCAGCGCGGCGTTTTTTCCGGAACTGGCATTGGCATCGATGTCTGACGATCTTCTACAGAATACGATTCACCCTCGGCTGACGACAGTGTTGATCAATCAGGAACTTGCGCTGGTCGGCGGATCGGGAGAATTCTTCTGCGATCACTCCCTGCGACTGAAAGCACGATCGCGGGCGGCGGAAACATTCTTTTTCGGCTACTGCAACGGTCACCATATGTATTTTCCGACCATCGAAGCCGCTGCGGAAGGCGGTTATGGCGCGGATCCCGCTGTGAGCTGGGTGAATCTTGGTGCGGGTGAAGAAATGTTGGACCGGGCTCTCATCAACATCTACACATTTCTTGGGAAATTCACGTTCGAATCGCCAGCGAAACGATGACAAAATGATCTGAACATGCTGATTAAACGGGTCTCCGTGAACCCATCGTGATCATCGTCTGGTGCAATGCCAAAATTGTTTTTGCAGTCGGTTTACGATCGTCGGTATAGTGCCCGGACCAGTGCTGTGCGAGTCTGCATACTTTACGTTGAGACCATCCATGACATACTTTGCTCCTTCCAGATCATTTTTGTGTTGCCTGAGTCTGTTGGTTGGTTTCGCGGCACTGTTGCCGGATCGCGTCCAGGCGGATCCGCCGACATCAGAAGAATTCAGAGAACCGGCCGGGTTGGTTTGGTTTGCGGGTACGGTGGAACGAGTCGCTGATGAACTGCCAGTGATCGATTTAGGAGAAGTTCATACGCTTCGAAAAGGCAGCAAGGTCGCTGTGATTCGATATCGTGACAGCCATTTCTCCGCGCAAGGTGTTCTGGAAGTTCGATTCAGCAATCCCACCTGGTGTCAGATGGAAAAGCCTAAGTCATTCATGGCTGAAGTCGGTGACTTGGTCATGTTTGTCGAAACTCCGGCGGATTTGGGTTCGAGCGAAGCGATTCGAGATTCGTTTATCCGATATCGAGTCGTTGCCAATGCGAACCGCAATCGGTATTCAACGATGAATGGATCTATTGAGGCCAATGAACTGCAGCGATTGTCCGACAGGCAGCCGAGCTGGATTAAGGGCAACCGCCGCATTGCAGGTATTGTGCGTTCTTCGACGGTTACTCAAGACATGCTTGGGCACCTCAAGCCCTTTATTAATCAGATTCTGGCATTTCAGGAAGATGAGGATAGCGGAGTAAACATTGTCCAGGCAACATCACTCGCGTGGAAGGAAATCCTTGACGAACTTCGTCGCAAACCTGCTTCGTCAGATACAGACACGCTGGACATCGACATAGTGGCTGAGGCTGTTGCGACTGAGAACGCTGTTGCAACAGAAAACCATGTGGGGCCTGACAGTTCACTGGTAGTCCGCAGACAGGTCGATGCACTCATGTTTCAGCGATCCGAAGAGGAGCGCTGTGCTGTTGCGGTGATTTGTGTCACGCTGCTGCATACAAAGACATCCAACGAGCGACAATGGATGAGTCAGCAGCTTTTCAGAACTCAGTTCCCGCGACTCGCCCGAGAAGAACAAATGCTGATTGACATGGAAACTGTTATGCGGCGCGTGCGGAAATCCGAGTAGTGCTCTGTATTTTCCTGAGCGATTCGCTACCATTCGGCCGGAACGATTCTGTCTGTCGGGAGGGACCGCAAATGGCCAGACGATTTCACAGCAAACGGAACGAATCCGGCAGTATGCTGGCGGCTGTTTTCATCATTACTTTAGGCGTTGGCGGCTGCTTGTTTGTGGTGTCTGCCATGTCGCCCGAATCATTTGTCTCCGCAGCCTGGGTGCTCGGCGGCGTCCTGGCTGCCTTCCTCGCACTGACGTTTTGGTTTCGATTCGGCAAGACGCAGAATTCCAGTTTCGGATTTTTGCTTTCCTCTACTCGCAATCGCCGCGACGACGGGGTTCAGGATTATGAACCACGCATCGCCGGTCAATCACAGTTGTCTGCGGTGACCGGAACGAATCAGCCAATTACAGCGCAGGAAGTCCATGAAATCCGGGTAACCAGTGCCAACACATGGGTGCCTGCGAAATCCGGACGCGGCAAGAAGAAATCGCAAAAGTAAACATGTCCTCGACTCAATGTGGCGTGCAACGCGGTGGGCTGACACCCACCGCTCGCCGCTTCGCATCAATGATGATCGGGTAAAGCATTGACATCACTTCGGACAGATGAACAATCGGTTATCCGCTGGCTGCGGCAAGGTCATCATGGTCGGGAATTCCGATGTAAGGTAAATGGCGGAATTCATCGTTGAAATCCAGGCCGTATCCTACGACGAACTCATCAGGAATTTTGAAACCAAAATAGTCGGGTATCAGATCGACAGCAGTGCGATCACTTTTCCAGAGCAGTACGGCAGACTTGATGGAGTTTGGCTCAAACGCTTTGACGGCTTCATACAATCCGTTCATCGTATGGCCTGTGTCGAAAATATCGTCCAGGATCACGACATCACGTCCCTTCAGATCGGGGACGAGACTACTGTTCACTGTCAACGTTCCCGGTGACGTCCGAATTCCGCCGTAACTGGATGCGGAAATCAATGCCACGCGGAGCGGCACATTGGTCGCTCGGATCAAATCCGCCAGCAGCACCACGCTGCCAGTCAGCACTCCCAGAATGGTGAGTGGACGTCCGGTATATTCGCAACTCAGTTGCTTTCCAAGTTCTCGGACACGATCACGGATTTCTGCTTCGCTGATGAGGACTTTCATGGAAATGTTCGACCAGAGTCTTTCTGAGTGTTGAGTTTATCGTTTAACGGCTAGTCGAAGGCGTCGAAGAAACACGGTCGCCTGTGGCTTGCCGTCAAACGAATGTCACGCCGTCAAATCTCCGGTTCGAAGACCTCAATTCTCGCCGCATCGTGTAACAAATTGTATTGAGCACCTTGATGTCGTGAAAGTCAGCCTGCTGATATGCCACAATGTCCATCCGATGGAACGCAGGCGAAAGTCTGTTCCAGACGTACGAAAAACGTTACAATTCACTGAAATTCTGAGTTTTACCCTGCCACGCAGCTACAGTTTTCGGTCTCTTCAAAATGTCTTTCACAGTTCCTGACACAGATCTGACTCATACGTCACCCACAATCGTCAATATCTCATGCTACAAATTCGTCGAACTGGATCAGTTGCCTGAGCGAAAGGCCGCCATTCGGCATCGGGCGGTGGAATTGAATCTGAAAGGCACAGTGCTGCTCAGCAGTGAAGGAATCAATCTGTTCGTTGCGGGGCCGCAACAGGCGATTCGGGATTTTGTGGAATTCCTGCGCGAAGATCCAGCGTTCTCAGATTTGCAGCCTAAGGAAAGCATCAACGACTATCAGCCATTCAATCGGATGCTGGTCAAAATCAAACAGGAGATCATTGCGTTTGGCATCGACGGTGTCGCCCCGACAGTTCGTACGTCGCCAAAACTGTCTGCAGCAGAACTGCGGCAGTGGCTGGACGAAGGGCGCAAAGTCCACCTGCTCGACACACGCAACGCTTACGAGTACGACCTGGGCACTTTCGACAATGCCATCAAACTTGGAATCGATCACTTTCGAGAATTTCCTGAGGCGGTTGCAAAGCTGCCGAGCAACCTGAAGGACGAACCGATCGTTATGTTCTGCACCGGCGGGATTCGGTGTGAGAAGGCTGGGCCGTATATGGAGATGGCCGGTTTTCAGGACGTCTATCAACTGGACGGCGGGATCCTGAAATACTTCGAAGAGGTTGGCGGCGAACATTATCATGGCGAATGTTTCGTCTTCGACCAGCGTGTGGCCGTTGATCCGACGTTGAAAGAAACTCCAACAACGCAGTGCTACGGCTGTCAGGCTGTTGTGACAGCTGAACAACAATTGATGCCACAGTATGTCGCAGGAAAATCATGCCCCGCATGTTTTCGCGACGACGTACAAAAAATGGCCGACACAATCACTTTGCGGCAGCAGCAGATTCAGGACATAACAACACCCCTGCCGGGCAGCATTCCGTGGCTCAATCGTCGCCCGCTCAACGTGCCGCTTCGATGTGCCGACATGACTCTGCTGGATTTTCTGTGTGACCTGCATCCACAGATTGAACGATCCGAATGGCTGCGTCGAATTGAATCCAGCGTGATTGTTCCGGCGGAATCTGCCCGCCGACGGCGACGTCCGAAACATGTCGAGGAATCGCTTCCGCTTTCGCCATCTCGTATCGTACGGGAAGGGGAACGCTTCGATCAGTTGCAGCCACACTGCGTGGAACCGGACGTGAATTCAGATATCCGAATCCTGCATGAGGACGATGAATTTGTGATTCTGTCGAAACCTGCCCCATTGCCGATTCACGAATGCGGACGATTTCATCGCAATACTCTGAGGTATCTTCTGAATCTCGTGTATTTTCCGCAACGACCACACATTGTCCATCGCCTGGACGCCAATACTTCCGGCGTGATGGTTTTGTGTAAACGCAAACGTGTCGCGACATTTGTCCAAAAGCAGTTTGAAAGCCGAACCGTCGAAAAGACGTATCTCGCACGGGTCCACGGGAAACCCCAACACGAAACGTTCTCATGTGACGTCGCACTGGCGCGAGAACCGGACGTGGGCGGAATCAGAATGCCTGATCTCACAGGAGATGTCGCATCGACGGACTTCGAAGTCGTTGAGCGATTTGGTGATGGCACTTCATTGCTGCGTTGTTTTCCGAAGACCGGTCGCACAAATCAGATTCGCGCACATTTGTGGTCGATGGGGTTCCCGATCCTTGGTGACCCGGCGTATCTTCCCAAGTCCCAGGTTGACAGCAATCGAACGCTGTTACCAGACGAACCGCCAATGTGTCTGCACGCAGAATCGATCGGATTTTCCGGACTTAATGGTGAATTTTTCAAGTTTTCGACGGTCGCACCGCACTGGATCACCTAGACACTAAATGCGAAACAGAATTCTGGCGACTCCCACCGCGCTCCAGCAGAAGTTTATAGAAACATCAGGCATCGGAAATTCAGTATGAGTTCAATCCAAACATCTTCGGATGTGATTCCTGCGATTGCAGTGCAGGCCTCGTCGCCAAATTCGAAAGTCACGACCATAGCCAAAGACAAATCAACTCACGTTGCGGCCAATGCAGTGGGAGCAATCCTGATTCTGGCTGTGGGAATTGCCGGGTTCGTGTTCTTTGGCCGTAAGCCAGAAGTTCCGACAGACACTTCCAGGCAGGACGCTGCTGATGCGGCTCCTTTGGTTGACGTTGCTGACGTGAAGGCCTGGGATCAACCGTTTCATCTCAACATCGATGGTGAAGCGTCAACGTATCGAATTCTCACCGTCGGCGCTGAGGTCACGGGCCGGGTTCTCGAAAAACCGGAAACGACGCGGAGTGGCACGTTCGTTCAAAAGGGTGACGTGCTGTTTGAAATTGACCCAGTCAACTATCAACTTGAAGAGCAGCGTCTGAAAGCTCGAGTCGATCAGGCTCGAGAAGAACTCAATGCAGTGGACGTTGATATGCAGAATGCCGCCATGCTGCTTAAGCTGGCGAAAGAAGAGAACACGCTGCAGCAGAATCATTTGGAGCGTGTTCGCTCTTCGTTCGAGAGGAAGGCGGCTTCGGAGAGCGATCTGGATGCGGCGAAGCGTCAGGAACTGACATCACGCAATGCAATGCAGACTCAGGACAATCAGATCAACACCTTGTCGCAGTTAAAGATCACCCGAGACGCCAATCTGAAGCTGGCCGAAGCAGAACTGGAACGCACAATCGTCGATCTGCAGCGTTGTCGCGTACAGGCACCCATCACGGGGCGGATTGTTGATGACATGAAAGAAGAAGGCGACTATGTCAAACCGGGAGACCCACTGCTGCATGTGAGCGATTCCAGTCGAATGGAGATCAAATGCAGCCTCAAGGCGGAAGAACTGGCATGGGTCTGGCAACAGGGATTGAGCATGGATCCGAAACCGGTTGCCACTTCAGACTCAATCCTTTCGTCGGCCGCGGAGAATGACGAGAAAAAAGCTGATCCCTTCAAGATCCCGCCTGTGTCCTGTGAAGTGGCATTTGAATTTCAAGGCGTGGAGACCATCTGGGACGGTCATATGTCTCGATATGAAGGCACCGGCGTGGACCGCGCCACACGGATGTTTCCGTGTCGAGTGATCGTCGAACAGCCCGAAAAAACTCGCGTGAAATTACCAGACGGGCAATCGCAAGTTTCACCGCCGACTCTTCTCAGCGGCATGTATGTCACCGTCAGAATTCCGATCAGATCAACTATTCCGTTGCTTGAGGTGCCTGCGGAAGCATTACGACCCGGTGAACAATTATGGATTGTGCGTGATAATAAGCTGCATGTGGTTACTGCCCGCCTCGTGCGTGTGGACGCCAATTCGGCTCTTGTGCAGCCGCAGGGGACAACATTGAGAGCGGGTGATCAGGTAGTAACCTCGCCTCTTGCCTCTGTGAACGAAGGAATGTCCGTCACGACCTACGACGTTGATGCTCCGGCGGCAGATATCAGCCCGAAAACTTCAATCGCATCTGAGGTAATAGAATGATCGCATCCATGGTGCGTTGGGCGATTCGGCAGACACCTGCCATGAATACAATGCTGGTCGCGGTGCTGGTTGTTGGAGCAATCTCGGCGTTCACATTGCGCCGCGAAGTCTTTCCGCAGTTTGAACTGGAGATTATTCTGGTCAGCGTTCCGTATCCCGGTGCCAGTCCTGATGAAGTCGAAAGCGGGATTTGCCAAAAGATTGAAGAGGGAATTCGATCCGTCGATGGGATTAAGAAAGTCACTTCGATTGCCGGCGAAGGTGCCGGCAATGTGGTGATCGAACTCCGCAGCGATGTGACAAACGTGCAGAAGGTTCTTAATGAGATTCAGGCTCAGATCGATCGCATCCCCAGTTTCCCCGATCTGTCCGAAGAACCGAATGTGCAGCAGATTACGTTTCGCAACAAAGCAATTACCGTGGGAGTAGTGCAGACAAGTTCCAGCGCTCCTGACGCGGAACTGCAGTTGCGGGAAATCACGGAACAGGTTCGAGATGACTTGTTGCTGATTCCGCAGGTTTCTCAGGCAGAAATCAAAGGCGAACGCAAGTTTCAGATTGATGTCGAAATGCCCGAAAGAACGCTTCGTGAATACGGGCTGACGCTGACGGATGTTTCGCGGCGGATTCGAGTTCGAAATCTGGAACTTCCGGGCGGTACGATTCATGATCGAGGCGAAACCTATCTGTTACGTGGAAAAGACAAACGAGTTCTTGGAGAAGAGATCGCCTCAATTCCGTTGATTACGCAACCCAACGGTGTAGTGCTGACTGTTGGAGAACTGGGTACGGTCAAAGATGAATTCGTGGATACGACTTCGATCAGCCGGATTAATGGTTTGCCGGGTCTTGCGATCGATGTGAATGCGGCGTCCCGTGAAGACCTGCTGTCGATGGCGGATTCGGTCAAGGACTACGTGAAGTCAAAAAAACTGCCGCCGGGTTATACGTTTGAGACATGGGGAGACAGCTCGATCGAAGTCCGAGACCGAATTGACCTGCTGGTTCGAAACGGATTGCAGGGTTTGATTCTGGTATTCATAATTCTGGCATTGTTTCTGGAATTGAAGCTCGCGTTCTGGGTCGCACTGGGAATCCCGATTTCTCTGCTCGGAGCATGCATTGTCCTGTGGCAGTGCGATCAGACGCTTAACATGCTGTCGCTGTTTTCATTCCTCATTGCGCTGGGGATTGTGGTGGATGATGCGATCGTGATTGGCGAAAACGTGTACGCTCATCGGCAAATGGGTAAAACACCGATGCAAGCCGCGATGGATGGAACGATTGAAGTCGTGCCCTCTGTGTTCTCCTCGGTCGCGACGACCGTGTTCGCATTCATGCCGATGTTTTTTGTCACTGGAATCATGGGCAAATTCTTCGCAGTGATGCCGCTGGCTGTGATTGCGATCCTTGTGATTTCACTGATTGAGGCCTCGATGGTACTGCCTTGTCATCTGGCATATGACTCGGGGCGTCCCTCGCCGCTTACGGCTGGCCTGAATCGGATGACGAACAGGGTCCTGGACTGGTTCATAGACACCATTTACAAGCCTGTGGTGATCTTTTGTGTTCACAATCCAGCCATCACGTTGAGCACTTCAGTCACTATTCTGCTTCTGACATCCACGCTGGTATCGAGCGGCGCAGTGCCCAGCATCTTCTTTCCGAAACTGGATGCCCCGGAAGTCATGGCGAAAGTCATTTTTCCGGACGGAACTCCAAGCCGCGTGACAGAAGCAGCGACGAAACGCATCGAGAAAGCGATCCAGGAAATCAACGCGAAGCATTCCACTGACAAATCACCACTTGTGCTGGTGACCCATCGCATGGTCGGCGTCGTGACGGATGCAGGAGCGCCGGGTGGAGGCCAGAAGACGGAAGGCAGCCACGCTGGTTCGGTTTACGCGCAACTGGTCGATAGTGGTCTGCGCGAAATCACCAGTGACGAAGTTGCGCAGGAATGGCGAAAACTGGTCGGCCCGATCGCAGGTGCGGAAACTCTGACGTTTGGTTCGCAGTCTCGCGGACCTGGCGGAAAACCAATCGAATTCAAGCTGCTGGCTTCGGCAACAGAAATGGCGGAACTTGAGCGGGCTGTCGAAGACACCAAGGAAAAACTCTCGACATACAAGGGCGTTTTTGATGTCGCTGATGATTCGCGGCCAGGGAAATGGGAACTTCAACTTCGCGAAAAGCCTAATGCCGTTTCAATGGGTGTTCCTCTCGAAAGTATCGCCAGAACCGTGCGTGCATCGTACTATGGCGAAGAAGTCATGCGCTTGCAGCGTGGGAGACATGAAGTGAAGCTGATGGTGCGTTATCCGGAAGAAGATCGCAAATCGGTCGCTCGGTTTTCTGACATTCGAGTCGATGCGGGCGATGGTGTCCAACGCCCGATTACGGAACTGGCTGATGTCGTCGTCAGTCGAGGATTCTCGGAGATCAATCGCATTGACCAAAAGCGATCGATTACCATTGAGTCGGATATCGATGAAAAGGAAGGCAACGCAAAACTCATTGTTCAGGATCTGCAGAAAAACTTTATGCCACAACTGATGGAAAAGTATCCATCGATCCGTGTGCGCTGGGAAGGACAGCAGGAACAGGATTCCGAATCGGTGCAAAGCCTTGGCATTGGCCTGGGCATTGCCCTGATCGCGATGTACATCCTGCTGACTGTCGAATTCACATCCTATGGCCAGCCAATCGTTGTCATGCTGGTCATCCCGTTTGGAATCGTGGGTGCAATTATCGGGCACTGGTTTCTGGGACTGCCGCTCACACTGTTCAGCATCCTCGGTCTGGTAGCGCTCACCGGCGTTGTCGTCAACGACTCGATTGTTCTTGTGGACTTTATCAATAGCTCGGTTCGCTCAGGTGTTCCGCTGCGGCAAGCCGTTGTCGAAGCCGGCCAACGCCGTTTTCGTCCAGTGATGTTGACATCGCTGACAACCATCGCGGGCTTATCGCCGATCCTTTCAGAAACATCGTTTCAGGCACAACTTGTCATCCCTATGGCTGCCAGCCTGTGTTTTGGTTTGATGACATCAACGGTGCTGGTTCTCGTGCTTGTGCCGACCTATTACTATCTGTATGCAAAACTTTTTGGAGTCTCCTCAGAAGGCGTCGTGCCGGATTTACCGGTTGAAGCATCAGTCGTACCTTGAGAATTTCGTGGATGAATGAGCAGTCTCGATCCTCAGGGTCGTGCGATCGATAATTGTGGTATTTCTCGACCCCGCCCGCCGAAGGCAAGCTGTCGATTTACCCGCCACCGGATTCATTCCGGTGGTTCTCGGGATTCTGCACTATTCGCAAAGTCGAAACACTATAAGTGTTTTTCCGAATCTTCGAGCCGTTATGGCTGGAGCGAATCAATCACGGAATCATCCGGAAATTTTCTCTGCAACCACTGAATCAGCCGACGCCGACCAACGCCTGAGTTGATGAATAGTCGACGAGTCGAAGCTCCGGATTGCATCCGATTGACAGTTGCGGAGGAAGATAGCCAAAATATGCTCCGGCCGGTTCGCCGCACACTGGGTGCGTGCCAATTGGTGATGCGATTTGGCCGTCGATCAGCATATATTGTGCGATTAGCCACATGTTGAGGAAAAAGACCAGGCAAAGTCGCAATGCAACAACGACACAGAGGCGACCGAGGCTCTGATCCTTGTCTGTCATCTGCTGCAATATCTCCTGACGAACAAGGATAGTGCTCATGCGATTTGCCGCTGACACCCATTAAAAGTTTCCCGCGCATCATGTTCGCTTGCGTAGCTGTACCCGGGAGACTCACGTCTCCGGCTTGCCAATTTCAGTAGTTCCAGGTGAGGGCACCAAAAGACACGGGCGATCCGGCGTGTGCCACTGGCTCGACCAGTGATGTCCGGGAATTTACGGAAAAACAAAGCACTGGCAAAGCCAGTGGCACACAATAAAGCCGCTCAACTCGGGATGAAAAAGGCTCAACTTTGAACTACTGAATTTTACTTTTCACCATTCGACGTATATTTCCCGAACCACGGCAGTTCCAGAAGTTCGGCCGGTTGATTGATGAGATACGTCGGTTTTTGGGCCGAGAGCAAATTCGATGAATGCCAGCCCCAAGTGACTGCTGCCACCTCAACAGACACCCGATTTGCTGCGTCAATGTCGCGTACTTCATCTCCTACGTAGAGCGTCTGGTTCGGCTGCAGTGATTGTTGACTGATTGTTCGCCGAATCGTCACATGTTTTCCAAAGAGGCTGGCATACCCCACGATGAAATGAAAGTAGTGCTCGGCATCATTCGCTCTCAGGCAAAGACGAATACTTTCTTCTGCATTGCTGGAGACAATCCCCAGAGTCAATCCAGAACTCCGCAGAGACTCCAGCACATCACAGATGCCGGGAAAAAGTTGAATATTCGCCATCATTCCTTTCTGTCGAGCCATAAAGTTGCGAGCCAGCGAAGGAATTTTCCAGATCGGAATTCGAAGACGCCGCATAATCTCACGCGACTTCAGATCCCGCAGCGAAGCTGGATCCGCAATGACGTTGAAACCGTGAATCGCTGCGAGATCGTTATAGACCGTCACGCTGCTCGTCAATGTATCGGCCAGCGTGCCATCGAAATCCCAAAGCACGGTACTGCACTTCATCCCAGAATTCCCTGAACCAGTTCACCGTGAACGTCGGTCAGGCGATAGTGCCGCCCCTGAAACTTGAACGTAAGTTTTGAGTGATCGATGCCAAGCAGATGTAGAATTGTGGCATTCAGATCATGCACATGAACGGGATCACGTGTGATGTTGTAACTGAAATCATCCGTTTCCCCGACGGTTGTCCCTGGTTTGATGCCAGCACCAGCCAGCCAGATTGTGTAGCAGCGTGGATGATGGTCGCGACCGTAGTCGTCGGGAGTGAGTTTGCCCTGGCAATAGACGGTTCGACCAAACTCGCCGCCCCAGACGACGAGCGTGTCTTCCAGAAGTCCGCGTTGTTTCAAATCCTGGACCAGAGCCGCCGTGGGCTGATCGGTCATGCGGCACTGGATTGCGATGTTCTTCGGAAGCAGCACATGCTGATCCCATCCGCGATGAAACAACTGAACAAAACGCACACCTCGTTCGCACAATCGACGAGCCAACAGGCAGTTCCACGCAAAGGTGCCCGGCGTTCGAGCGTCTTCGCCGTATAGATCAAACGTTGAAGCCGGTTCCCCGGAAATGTCCGTCAGCTCCGGAACAGACGTCTGCATCCGATAAGCCATTTCATATTGCACAATCCGTGTTGCGATTTCAGGATCACCTGTCTCCTGGAACTTCAGTTCATTCATCGCCGACAAGTCATCCAGAACATCTCGACGCAGTTTGCCACTGATGCCGGGGGGATTGGAAAGATACAGAACCGGATCACCCTGCGACCGAAATTTGACACCCGCGTATCGGGTCGGAAGAAAGCCACTGCCCCAGAGTCGATCATAGAGTGGCTGGTCGAGACTGCCCGAGATCATCGCAACGAACGCCGGCAGATCGGCGTTTTCGCTTCCCAGCCCGTAGGAGAGCCATGCACCCAGACTTGGCCGCCCCGCCAGTTGCGCGCCGGTCTGCATGAACGTGATGGCCGGGTCGTGGTTGATCGCTTCCGTATGCATAGATTTGATAAAACACAAATCATCGGCGATCTTCGATGTATGAGGCAGTAACTCGCTGATCCACGCCCCGCTGTTGCCATGCTGAGTGAACTTAAACTTCGAGGGCGCGATTGGGAAACTGGCCTGACTGCTGGTCATCCCGGTGAGCCGCTGTCCCTGGCGGATAGAATCGGGCAGCTCGGTGCCGCTGATCGCCGCAAGACCGGGCTTGTGATCAAAGAGATCGATCTGCGATGGCGCTCCTGACTGAAATAAAGAGATGATACGTTTGGCTCGAACCGGGAGGTTGGGAAACCCCGCGACCCCGGCACCCGTCGCTGCATTCTTAGCAAACGCGGTCGGTGCATCTGCTGTCAATGTCGCCAATGCCGCCAGACCAATAGCCTGTGCGCCGCGTCCAAAGAAATGTCGGCGAGTTTCTGCGAATAAGTGCTCGGTCGCTGCAGGCATAACTATTCCTTATTCACCACTTCATCAAGATTCAAAATCAGACTGGTGACTGTTGTCAATGCGGCAAGTTCGCCGACGTCCAGAATTTCATTGACAGCAGTCTCACCCACCTTCACCAATTCGCTGGCGGCAGCAGGGTCACTACGAAAGACTTCCAGACTCTTCTGAAAGCGGCGTTCCAGCACAGCAAGTTCTTCGGGCCGAGGATTTCTCGCAGTCGCGATCAGAAACGCATGACGGAGTCGATCTTCGGCCGAACCGCTGATTTCAACCATCACTCGCTGCGCAAAGACCCGAGCAGCTTCCACAAACGTGATGTCATTCATCAAAGCCAGAGCCTGAAGCGGCGTGTTGGTCCGGGCCCGCTGAACGGTACACGCTTCGCGACTAGTGGCATCAAACGTCACCATCGCTGGAGGAGCAACTGTTCGTTTCCAGTAGGAATACAGGCTGCGACGATAAAGATCTCCGCCGTGTGCCTGGATATATTCCGTATCGGACGCGATTTCCTGCCACAGACCTTCCGGCTGATACGGTTTGACGGATGGACCTCCGATGCGGTTCGTCAGCAGTCCGCTGACAAAAAGTGCCTGATCGCGAATCGTTTCCGCCGAAAGCCGCTTCCGCGTTCCCCGCGCCAGCAGTCGATTGTCGGGATCTCGCTGAAGCAAGTCTTCTGAAACACTCGAAGATTGTCGATACGTGGCACTTGTGACGATGAGTTTCTGCAGGGCTTTTATGTCCCAGCTCAGCCTCGCGAATTCCGTTGCCAGCCAATCCAGAAGTTGCGGATGGCTGGGACTTTCTCCCTGAGCCCCGAAATCTTCACTCGTACTGACCAAGCCCTGGACGAAGTAGAACTGCCAGAATCGATTGACGGCGACTCGGGCTGTGAGCGGATGATCCGGGCTGACCAGCCAGCGAGCCAGCCCCAGGCGGTTCTTCGGAGCGTTCGCTGGCAACGGCGGAAACACAGGCGGCACACCGGGTTCGACTTTGTCACCGGGATGATCGTACTGTCCTCGGACAAGTATGTGGGTTTCCCGCGGTTGCTCCAGTTCCTCCATAACCATCACAGTCGAGAGATTTTCGTATAGGTCTTGCCGTTGTCGGCGGAGTTCTGCCAAGCGACGTTCAGCGTCCTTGATTGTTGCCGGGGCATTGTTGTCAAGAAAGTATCGCGTCAACTTCGCACGTTGCAGTTCGGTGCGTGCGTCAGCGGGTAGAGACAGGATTTCTGACACTGTTTGAGGTACGGCGAGCATCTGAACCTCCGCAGGGGTCAGGTTCTGCGCAAAGATGCGAACATCATCCATCGCACCGGTGAACGGGTTCTGTCCGCCGCCGATGCGGAGAGGTTCAGTGGGCAATGCGAATGTCTGGTTGAGTTGATCGAGTTTCACGTCCAGTGGAAATGATTCACCATTGACGTACATCCGAATTCCGTCCGCCAGTCGAGTTGCGTCATAGGTCACTGTCAGATGACACCATTGCCGCAGCGGCAGTGCCGTGTGACTTTCGACTCGTATCGCATCGTCGAGCCAGCGATTGATGAGGTTGACCTGAACGCGACCATCCTGAAGATGGACGTAATACCCGGCACCGTGTTCGTCCGGTGTCATGCGGGAGATGATCGTTCCATTGTCCCCAGCAGCGTAAATCCAGAGGGCGATAGAGAACTTGTCGAAGAATCCAAAGGCTGCCGTATCGCCGGCGTTCAGGACTGATACGCCATCGAAATTCATCGCTTGTCCGAAGCGCCCCGCAGCAAATCCGGGCTGACCGACGTCAAACGCAGCATCAACTTTGCTAACAGCATCCGCTCGACTCTCATCGAAGGAAAAACGATTCACAAGTCCTTCGGAAATGGTCCAGTCGATTGACTCTGCTGGCGTGAACTCTGATTCCCACGTCAGTTGCGATGCTTGCAATTCGCTCAGCAGATTCTTCCACTTCAATTCGGCCATTTCGATATCGCGATCAAGCGCCGCTAACTGCGTCTGTTGTTCGGGCAGGGGAGCCTTGATATAAGGGGGCGAGTTGCCGACTTTAATGGCACGGCCCTTTTCCGGGATGTTGTTGAAATACGCAAAGACCTGATAAAAATCTTTTTGCCGGATGGGATCGTACTTGTGATCGTGACAACGGGCGCAGCCCATTGTGAGACCCAGCCAGACGGTGAACGTGGTATCAACACGATCAACAACATATTCGACCTGATATTCCTCGGGGATAATTCCGCCTTCCGCGTTGCCGCGATGATTGCGGTTAAATGCAGTCGCAATCCTCTGATCGAGCGTCGGAGTTTCCAGCAGGTCTCCGGCGATCTGTTCAATCGTAAACTGATCAAAAGGCATGTTGCTGTTGAATGCGTTGATCACCCAGTCTCTCCACCGCCACATCGAACGCGGACCATCCGTCTGATAGCCACTGGTATCTGCATATCGGGCAGCATCCAGCCAGCGAACGGCCATGTGCTCACCATAGCGCGGAGATGCCAGAAGTCGATCGACGACAGTGTCGTACGCATCCGGTGACGAATCCGCAAGAAAAGCTTCGACGTCTTCCGGAGTTGGTGGTAACCCGATCAGGTCCAGTGTGACTCGCCGAATCAGTGTGTTACGACTTGCTTCAGCGGATGGCTGCAAGCCTTCCTGTTCGAGCCGAGCCAACACAAAATCATCGATAGGATTCCGTCGCCAGTTGTTTAACTGTGTCTCTGGTAAATCGTGACGTTGCGGGGCGACGAAGGCCCAGTGCTCCTTCCACTCAGCTCCCTGACGAATCCATTCCGTCAGGAGTTCAATCTGTGACTCCGTCAGTTGTCTGCCGGAATCCTTCGGCGGCATTCGTTGTTCCGGGTCGGAGGACGAAATCCGTTGATGCAGGAGGCTGGCCGCAATATCGCCGGGCACAATCGCGCGATGACCATCTCGATCCGCGAGAGCCTCGGCCGAACGATCAAGACGCAGGTCATTCACTCGCTGCTGTTCGTCAGGTCCATGACATGTAAAGCAGTTGTCAGAAAGGATCGGCCGGATGTCCCGATTGAAATCGATCCGCCGAAAGTCTTCAAGAGCCTGGACTGGCCAGGGAAACGCACTGAGAAGAACGATCATGCCGAAACGCGTGATCTGGCTGGATCTCATTTTAGTACCCCCCCCCGTGAAACCCGCACTTGCCGAAGAATCTGACTCAGCGTAGCAGAACTTTTTCTTTCATTCCCTTGCCACGTAAAAAAACCTCGGGCAGTGTCGTGCTGCCCGAGGCTTTTGTGGGTGCTGAGAAACGTAAGCCCTGCGTATCGGCCTACCGATTCCCGGCACAAAGTTAAGCTGAAAAGCTGCTGCCGCATCCGCAGGATTTCACGGCATTCGGGTTTTTGAACGTGAAGCCGCGTTTATCAAGGCCGGTGTAGAAATCGATCTCAGTGCCGTCCAGAAACAGGTCACTTTTCTTATCGACCACAACTCCTACACCATGATGCTCGACCATCACGTCTGCGGATTCGTCCCAGGAATTTGTGAAGTCAAACGAATACTGGAATCCACTGCATCCGCCCCCAGCAACACCAACCCGAACGTATTTCAGTTCATCGCGGTTCTGTTCTGACATCACTCGCTTAATTTCGCTTGCCGCCGCTTCAGTCAAAGTTACCGACATTTGTTTCGTACTCCCAAAAACACTATTTCACACGAATCGTCATTGGATGATACGATCGCCGTGGCGAAAAATCGCCTCCGGCTTACCTCGCCACTCATCAATTAGCGAAATTTAGACTCGAAGTCCTGATTCTTACAGCCGAAAACATTCGAAATTGGAAGATTCCCGCACTCCAGGACGTCTTCCATCCGTCAAACTGCGAAAACTACGCCATAATCGGATTCTGTACGCAGTATTTTTTCGTGTGTGCATAGCCGGATTTCCTGACTGGACCATCGACATGAAGTGGCAATCTCAACTTGGGCAGCTATTACGCATCGCTGCAATCCTGAGCATTATGACTGGTTGCAACGATCTGCCTACGACCGGAAAGCCGATCGCTGGTGCCCCTGACGGGACGGGCGAAGTCGTGGGGCTTTCAGCCACTGGGCAAATTGAACATGAGAAAATTGGCTTTCTGGAAGCCGTAGATCGCAAGGATCAGAAGCTGGTTCTCGTCGATTTCTGGGCACCCTGGTGCGGCCCTTGTCTTAAACTGACACCTGCAATCGAAGCCACCAAAAAGAAATGGGGCGACAAACTGCAGGTCATTAAAGTGAATGTTGACGACAACAACGCGATCGCCGCACATCTCAATATCCATGCCATACCCGATGTACGTATCTTTCGGAACGGAATCCAGGTCGGCGACTTCGGAGGTGTTCGAGCAAAAGACGAGATTGATGCTCTGCTGCGATCTCTGGAATGAAATCACACCACCCGGAAAATCACGTACGCACTGCTGTCATTTCGCGCTGGCGAACATGGTTTTTTCGACTCATGTCAATCATGCTGGGCCTGAGTGTCTTTGTGTTTATTGAGTTTGTCTGCTTCATCTGCGGCTGGGGGGAATCACGCCTGGGAGACGACCCGCTGGTTGGATTCGCGTCCGTTCGACCACTGTTCGAAGTAACAACTGACAATCACCAGTTCCACACGTCTCCGGCGCGTCGAGGCTATTTCAAAGAAGTAGCATTCCGCGTCGAAAAAGCCGATTCGGAATTTCGGATCTTTGTGTTTGGCGGGTCAACGGTTCAGGGCAATCCCTACTCGATCGAAACCAGCTTTCCGACATACCTGCAGATTGCACTTGAGAAAGCCGACGCATCACGCCACTGGAACGTGATCAACTGCGGCGGTGTGTCGTATGCCAGTCATCGTCTGCTGCCGGTGATGCGTGAATGCCTGAACTATGAGCCTGACCTGTTTATGTTTTGCGGCGGACACAATCAGTTCCTGGAACATATTTCGTTTGGAGACGTGCAAACATCTTCCAGGATCACTGGTCCGGCACTTTCGGTACTCAGTCGATTTCGCAGTTTCCGAATTCTGCAGCGGACATTGAAGGGGGATACTTCACAAGTGTCCGTTGGCAGTCGTGCTGTTCTGCCTGTTGAAGTCCAAACGATGCTGGATCAACCTGACGGGCTTGAAAAATATCATCGTGATGACCCACTGGCCGACATGATCGCGGAGTCGTTCGCCACGGATCTGCAGTCCATGTCTGCGATGACTCAACAACATCAGGTGCCCTTGCTGTTCGTTTTGCCGCCTTCAAATCTGGGCGACTGCCCGCCGTTCAAATCGGAATTCTCCGCAACAACTACACCTGAAATACCGGCGGAAATCCGATCACTGCTGACAAAGTCTCAAACGTTGGTCACAACTGATTTGTCTCAGGCGATCACTCTGCTGAAAAACGCAACAATGAAAGATCCTCGCTACGCGCTGGCATGGTATGAATTGGGACAACTGCAAATGGCGGCTCTGGACTTCACTGCTGCAAAAATTTCCCTTCAACGTGCAAGAGACGAAGACGTTTGTTCACTGCGGATCACGACATCTCTGGAATCTGCGATGCAAGGCGTTGCTGAAACGTCTTCAGTCCCTCTGATAAATGCACAGGAACTGCTGACGCGACGCTGTCGAAACGGTATCTGTAGCGATTCAATTCTGGTGGACCACGTGCATCCGTCGTTTCGAGGCCACGAAGACATGGCGATTGCGATTGCGGAATGGATGTTTTCAGCAGGTTTCGCAAAAGAAACAGATCTCACATGGAAAGTCACTGCCGTCGAGGAATGCCGCAGTCGTCTGCTTGCGCTGGACGACCTGTACTTTCATCGCGGTCAGCGTGCATTGCGAAGTCTGCGGCTGTGGGCAGCAGGACGTTCCCATGAGACACCATTGGTCCCGGTGTCGGAATTCACACCTGATGATTCCGCGTCGAAGCATGAAGAGAATCTCTCCGAATTCAAGAACATCCAGACTCGAAAGTAATCACCAATGATCGTCAAACTTGGCCTTTGTCGACTGGAACTGATTCAGGGCGATATCACTCAACAACATGTCGATGCCATTGTGAATGCAGCCAATGCCCAATTGTCGGGCGGTGGTGGTGTTGACGGGGCGATCCATGCTGCTGGTGGAACAAGCATCATGCAGGAGACCAGCGAAAAATATCCAGAAGGCTGTCCGACTGGCAATGCCGTTGCGACTGCGGCCGGAAACCTGCCCGCTCGATATGTGTTCCACGCCGTGGGGCCGATCTGGAAAGGCGGAAGAAAGAGTGAACCCGAACAACTGGCCATGGCGTGCCGTGCCTGCCTGCAGTTGGCGGTCGAGCATCACTGTTCCAGCGTGGCATTTCCCGCGCTGAGTGCCGGTGCTTATGGCTATCCGATTGATCTGGCCGCAGCAAATCTTGTTAAGACAACGATGGACTTTGTGCGGTGGCATAAGAAACCCGCGATTGTCAAATTCGTGCTGTTTGATCAGGGGGCGTTCGGCGCGTTTGCTCGCGCGGTTGAGGAGATTGTGCCGCGATGATTGAGCCAGCGATTCGGACATTGACGGCTTCGGATGGCTACCAGATTCATTTTCGTCACTGGCCGTCCGCAACTCCACGCGGAATCGTCATCGCGCTGCATGGGATTCAAAGTCATTCCGGTTGGTATGAAGCATCATCACTTGCGATGTCAGAAGCTGGATTCGATGTCTATTTCGCCGACCGCCGCGGTTCTGGTCTGAACGGATTTCAACGAGGTCATGCCGCGCATGGAATGCGTTTGATTCATGATGTGCTGGCGCTAAAAGATCTGGCTCAGCATGAACAGCAAGAACCACTGCCTGTCATTCTCATGGGTCTAAGTTGGGGCGGAAAAATCGCAGCCGCTACTGTCGCTTTGTTCCCGAACGAATTCGGCAGCCTTGCGCTGTTGTATCCCGGTCTGAAACCTCGCATTCGCCCGACCCCATGGCAGCGATTTAGGCTGAAAGCAGCGCGGTGCCTGGAAATCACCAAGAATCAAATTGAGATTCCGTTACAGGCCCCTGAACTCTTTACGGATAACCCGGAATCGCAGCAGTTTATCGCAAACGACCCGTTGGCCCTGCATTCCGTCAGCAGTAGCTTGTTAAATGCCGGGATTGATCTGGATAAGTTTTTGACTACGCACAACAAAGAGATTCAGTGCCCGGTTCTTTTGATGCTGGCAGGGCGCGATCGAATTATCGACAACACCAGGACCCGCATGACGATGGCCACATTGAGCACCAGGCATTTTACGTCTCTCTATTATCCGAATGCTTGCCACACACTTGAATTTGAACAAGATCGAACGATCTTTTTTTCGGATCTGATCGAGTGGTTAACTGAACGCGGCGAAAATTGCACTGGGCGAGCGACGCTGAGTTCCCCGCCTGAGTTCCTCGCGTGAGACTCGCTTCTGCCTGGAGATCCGTTCGATGCTTAGCCGAGGCTTGGAAGTTCAAAGTCCGAGCGGCGTTGTCGCTGCAGGTAACCGTTGGCCTCTGCATCTCCCACAAATGTCTCTTCCTTCGGATCCCATCGCAGCGGACGTCCGGCAGCTCGAGCGATATTTGCGAGATGGCAGACGGAAATTGATCGGTGTCCAATCTCGACATCCGCGACGGGTAGCTTGCGACTTTTGATGCAGTCGATCCAGTTTTGCATATGCCATTTGGCTTGCCACAATGCCAGGTTGTCGCTCCATTTTCGCTCTTCTTCCACAACGTCGAGCTTCTGAAGCAGTTCCTGCGCAATTTCGGGAGGATTGGAAGTAAACTTGTTCCGATTGATCTCCAGCTTGCCTTTTTCACAAACAAAGATCGCGCCACCCATGGGCCCTTTGCCCGATTCGATGACGAAATTCACTTGCACTCCGCCAGCGTACTTCATGCTGAGATTCCCGTTTGGTCCCGGCGTTAACGGCGTGATCTCAAGCGGTCCTGTCTCATCCATCCCCAGAGCCCACTGGATTTGATCGACCCCATGCGCGCCCCAATTGGTCATTTCGCCTCCCGCAAAATCTCTCCAACGCATCCATGACATCCATTTTTCGTTGTAAGGGCGATCGGCGGCCTGATTCAGCCACATGTTCCAGTCCAGCCCCGCAGGTACGCTTTGCGCTGGAAACGGATTTTGCGGCGAAGCTTCGGCACCGGCGTAGCTGATGGCGCGAACTTCGAGAATTTTCCCAAGCCCTCCATTGCGTACGATTTCGCACGCCACGCGATTCATCTCCATTGAGCGTTGTTGCGTTCCAACCTGAAGGATGCGACCGTACCGCCGCACGGCTTGTACCAAGGCTCGTCCCTCCTGAATGTACAACGAAAGAGGTTTCTCGGCATAGACATCTTTGCCAGCCTGGCACGCTTCGATACACGGCAGAATACGTTGAAACTCGCCCGTTGCGACGATCACCGCATCAATATCCTGTCGCTCCAGAATCCTGTGATAGTCCGTATAAATCGGCCAATCTCCTTTGGCCTTATTCCTGAAAGCAATCGCTCGATATTCATTGCAGTCACACAATGCCACCAGCTCGGCTGATTCCGGCAATTGCTGAAGCAGCAGCGAGCCACGTCCTCCGACACCAATCGCACCAACTCGAATGCGTTCATTAGGTGGCGTCTGCCCCGAACCGGCAACGACGTGACGACCGACAATCATCGGGGCAGCATAACTCAGCGCGGTCGCACCCAGGAAATGACGGCGAGCCAGCTTGGGCATTTCAGTGTTTTTCATCAGAACTCTCGGCGAGACACTGGGTTGGAAGGCATTCTGCATCAACATTTGTACGCGAAATCAATTGAGTTGAGAATTCTCCCATGTTCGCCAGAGAGGAACTCGAGACCATAAAGCTTCGCCAGGACGACCGCCGCAAGGTACAACACGAGAACAATCATTCGTTCAAGCCCGTCATAGACATCACGAGGAACAATTCGATGTCGATCCTGTTCTCTTCAAAAAGTCCTGAATACGGATGGCTATCGAATTTCGCGGAGTACGGATTCTCCCTGGATGGAATCCGCTGGCCCAGCGTCGAGCATTATTACCAGGCGCAGAAATACGCTGGGACGGAAGTCGAAAGCCGGATTCGCATGGCCGACACGCCGCTTAAGGCCCGCAAGAGCGGGCAGGACCGGTCACTCGTAGTCCGTTCGGATTGGGATAACGTCAAGGAAACAGTCATGCAACAGGCTGTTTCCGCCAAGTTCTTACAGAACCGGCGACTGGGGGAGATGCTGGTCGCCACCGGGGATGTCGCACTCATTCATGAGTCACAAAGCGACTTGTTCTGGGGCCGCACTCAGGACGGGGCTGGGGACAACCGGCTCGGTCTGATCATCATGGAAGTTCGCAAATCCCTGCGAGCGTTGAAGTGAAGATTCGTTTTCACTGTTGGCGTGGCATCTACCTATTTTGTGACCAGCCACGCCCGAGTCCAGATCCGGTAAATGGAATGGTACTGATTTTCGACCATGAATCCAAAGGCCAGAGACTCGTACGCCCAGTCGCCGTCGCCGTCCAGCGCCCCGTCAACCGAGTAACGCCCCTCTTCGAACTCAGACCGGAACCACTCAGTGAATCTCCAGATGACTTCGCCGACCGGCAGCAGTTATTTTCGGAACAACTGTTTTTCCGGATCTGTTGAGGTTCCAAACAGAAACTGAAGTGCGCCGCCGCTGACGATTCTCATTTGGCTGAGATACCGGTCTTCAGGACTCGTCGTCTCCTGCAGGAATGCGGCGTAGTCCGTGAGATTGCCGCGAACCTGCATCAGCCGCAGCATCGCCTCGATGTCTTCCCGCTTACAATGCCGGTCGAAATAGACTGTTCCCCCTCCCTCTTCCGTCACCGGTGCTCCAGTAAACGGGTGGCCGGTGTGCGTGTGAAGCTTGTAGTAGTCACCACGCCGAGCGACGTCCTCCGGGTGATCCCACTCCCTGATAATCATCGGTGCTCCGAGACCATTCCCCATCGGCGCGAACAGGCTCAGATCGCCATGGATCAGACTCTGCACTTGGTCCGACTGTTTGACGGCCGAGAACACGTTGAGCGCAAACATCTCCGCGAACGGGCCGCCTTCCTCGAACTGTTGGCAGTTTGGTGTTCTGCGTTTGGTGATGTTAGCGTATCGAACGCAAAGTCGTGATACGAGCAGGTCACTTAATAATCGGTGTTGACGCGATGCGCGGCCATCACAGGAGCAAAGCTGCCCATTGTCCGATTATTTGATCTGGCGAGGCTGTACTGATATTCTGGGAAAGTCTCGACTCCAAACGGAGCTTTGCGGAAAACACTATGGGGTCGGTCATCGCTTATTGGAATGCGGTTTGTGGCGATCGTAAAGTGCGATCGGACATGATTGCATGGTTGTTCGAGTTGGCGGAATTCTCGGAAGCCAGACTGTCGGATGTTCCGGTTGCTCGCCCGGCGTTTCTGGAAGCGCTGGCGGAATCACGCGGCGCAAAAGAAACACGTGAGCAGGATCTCATTCAACTCTTCGATGGCAAGCTGACCGGACGCATTCTGGTCGCGCCCGAACTGTGCAACAGCGATGATGCGGTATCAGAAAATATTGTTCGGAAGGAATCAATCGCCGACATCGATTCCTGGCCAACAGAAAATGATCAGAGCGCGGCTGCCGTCTATT
>Ga0105047_10001179_pt1 | contig 46451 bp, 51 predicted proteins | sample MAT04_FD_78384 | JGI IMG/M metagenome (GOLD analysis project Ga0105047, IMG submission 78384) | Freshwater microbial communities from Lake Fryxell liftoff mats and glacier meltwater in Antarctica - MAT-04 (megahit assembly) | ecosystem: Environmental > Aquatic > Freshwater > Ice > Liftoff... | reverse complement strand
TAGTTCAACACCTCGATCCTGGCCGGCCACCAGCGAACCAGCGATGTGCATGAGGAAGAACGACAGTCCAGCCGCGGCTGCGGTGAGTAGGGCCATCGTCTGCCAGTGTTCGCCCTTGTTCAGGCGCTGCAGCACGATCCAGAAGCTGATCGAGTCACCGGCCAAGGCAAGGAAGATGATCAGCGCATTGCGGATGGATAGCCACCAAGGAGGCCGTTCTTCGTGCCGCTCCGGAAGATTTGTTGGCTGAATCTGAGCGATTGTCATTGTTTTTCCCCTTGCAGCAGGCTGTCGAATGTTAGTTCTTCACGGTCTTGAACTAAATAGGCGTGCTCTGTTGGGTAGCCGCTGGGCACGCGCCCGGAGACGACACCGGGCTTCTCATGCGAGCGCTCCACCCCGCGGAAGTACGCGGCCTTGCGTCGCTGGAAGAGTTGATGCACCTGATCTTGGCGAGCCCGAGAAGTCTCTTCAAACGATGCGATCTGACTCTCGAGTCGCTTGACGGCTGACGAATACCGGGCGAGTTCGTTGGCAGCCTCTGTGACCTGTGCAATGAGGTAGCTGATTCGTGATTGGTGCTCGCGCTCACGTCGCAACTTGACCGAAGACTGCGACAAAGTGGCTTCGCCCTGTCGACGGTCATTGTTGGGGCCTTGCTCGCGTTCTTCCTTCAGACGAGTGCTCCGACGTTCGTAGAGCGCCTCCACGCCTTGGCGGTGAACCTTGAGTCCTTCTAACGAAGATTTCGATGAGTACGTCGTGCTGGCTACGTCGGTTTCCAGCGCGTGGATACTGGCCGCGAGTTCGTGGTCCAGACGATCGAGTGCCGATGCCCGTAGCGGCGTGTAGGTCACATCAGGTAGGCCTCGCCGACCATCGCGCCACCCTGTAAACCAGTCACGTGCCTCGCGGAATCGTTCGAGTCGGTAGTGGGGGAGTCTACCTACTGCGCGCTGGCTCGGCTCACGCCGAAGTGGTCGATGTCGCTTTGCCTTGAGTCCCTGTGGACTGGCGCCCACGTCGATTTCGGACTCGGCACCTGGCCCTTCAATCGTAGGTAATTGGACTTGTGTTGCTGCGCTCATGTGCTGCCAATCTTTCGTCCCGCAGGCGCTTCGCGACCTTGCGGCAGGGAGGTTCGACTGGTGCCCAAGTAGCAACTGAACTCCCGTTGCCGGGAACTCGCGATGCCGAGCGGTGAAGAGGGCCAATCGACTGGGCTAGAAGGTTCGTCAATCTAGTTATGCCCAAACTTCACAATCTTTACACTCCCCAAATCTGCCGAGTGCGGGATTGTGGCTGTAAATACGGCCAGGGAGTGCCCTATTTGCAGCCACAATCCCGCAATCGGCGGGGTGTTGGGCGGAAAGGGTCGCTCGGGTAGCGGTCGGCGCTAGGGTCATGCCATGCAGATCGAAACCGCTTACGTTGACGTACCCGTGGAAGGTCGCGCCATGCGAACCTTCGTCGCCGTACCGGTTGGTGGTGGGCAATACCCGGGCGTCGCCTTCTATTCCGACATTTTCCAACTGACCCCGTCGACACTGCGGTGGGTTTCGCGGTTGGCCAGCTATGGCTTTGTGGTCGCAGCCCCGGAGATCTACCATCGGATCGAGCCAGCGGGAACGGTGCTCGAGTTTGACGACGAGGGCAAGGATCGTGGGCAGGCGGATGTGGAAGCGCTAAGCGCGGAACAATTCGATGCCGATATCTCCGCGATCCTCGAGTGGCTGGCAACGTTCCCGCGAGTCACCTCCGGTCCCCTCGCGATTGCAGGGCACTGCACCGGCGGTCACATCGCGTTTCGCGCCGCATTCAATCCTGCTGTTGCCGCGACAGCGTGCTGGTACCCGACGGGCTTGAGCAACGGCAAACTCGGCTCCGACGAGGATGCTGGTTCGCTGCAACGCACATCCGAGATTGACGGGGAGCTGTTGATGATCTTTGGATCGCGCGACCCGCATACGTCAGCCGAAGCTCGCGACATAGTGCGCAACGGGCTCGTCGAAACCGGCGTTAAGTTCACGTGGATCGAAGTCGACGCTGAGCATGCGTTCGGGCGAGATGAAGGTCCGCGATGGGATCCGGCAGCCACTGACCAAGCCTTCGCGGAGACTGTGGCTTTCTTCGAGCGACTACTAACGGGGCACTCAGACCTCTAACGTGCTCATCGCTTTGAGTACCGCCGAAACGTTTGCGACCTCGTGCGTTCGGTACACACTGGTCCCGCCCAGGAACGCCAGCACGCTGAAAAAGCCCTCGGCTATCCGGAATTGGTCCTCAAAGAGATCGAAGGCGTGCGGCATCGCGTGACAGATCGGCAGACCCAGACTGCGCAATCTGAACGTATTGAGTAGGACCTGGGTTTGGTGTTGGACTCGGGTCAGCGGGTCAATCAGGTTGCCGTAGAAGAACCCCATACCCGGATCGATAACAAGTCGCTGCACCCCGTGAGCTCTTGCGACTTCGACCCGCTTTTCGAAGTGGGCGAGCAGCCCAGGCAGCGGGTCCTCTTCCAGAGCAACGTCTGAGATTTCACGCACGTTCGCGCCCTTGACGTAACACAGGATGACTGTCGCGTCATGCTCGGCGGCCAAGTCGTAAATGGCTTCATGGTGCTCGCTGCCAGTCAGGTTCAGGACTCGGGCGCCAGCTTTGAAGCACGCCCTCACGACCTCGGGTTCATAGGTCTCCGTGGAAACAGCGATGTTGTCATCGGTGAGTTGTTCGACAACCGGTACCAGCGCGTTGATTTGATCATGCACTCCCACGCGTGAAGCTCTGGCCGTACTCGACTCCGCGCCAATGTCGACGAAGTCAGCGCCCTGCGCTGCCATCACGCGCGCCTTGCGAATCGCCGACTCGGTTGAGACAGCGATGCTGTCGCGGTAGGTCGAGTCGCGGGACAAGTTGACGGTGCCCATGATCACCGGCGCCCGATCAACGTCGAAGGTTCGATCGCCAATCAGTAGTGGGCCAACTGGCTTTCCAAGGCTGCCTTCATGTGCTGTCGCCAACGCTGTCAACGCTGCAAGAGTGAGCATCAGGGCACTCTATTTGAGGCCAAGTACTTGGTGAACAGGAAGTCCTCATGCCTAACAACTTGCGCCAAATGCATATGAGCGGGAACAGGTCTGCCCACGGAACTCGGGCCGCCCCCGCCACCGGTAAATAGTGGTGAGATCGAGATGTCGGCTTCGTCGATGAGGTCTGCTGAACTCAGTTGAGCCAGTAAGTGCGCGCCACCCTCGCAGATGATCCGCCGCAGTCCCCGGTCGACGAGGGTGTCAATCAGCTCGTTGGGGTCTACTGACTCACCTGAGAGGACAACTACCTCCGAGTGAGACCGCGCGATTCGTAGGCTTTCCGGGTCCGCCTGACTGGAAGTGACAACGACGGGTCGGACGGTGGATTCGCTGAACATGTCTTCTTCCCAAGGAAGATCCAGCGATCGACTCACGACCACAATGACCGGAGCGGGCGCCAAGCCTAGGTCGGCTCGGTCTTTGGCCAGTCCAGACTTTGCGATCATCGGTCGATAGCGCTCAGCGCGGATTGTGCTTGCGCCGACAAGGACGGCATCGCTAAGTTTGCGCACTTGGAGAAAGATCGATCGATCTGCGCCCCCGGAGATGGATCCGCTGCGACCGTCGGGGCCGACGATTGCGCCGTCGAGGGTCATCACCATCATTGCGCGGACCCAGGTCCGGTCGATCGGCCAAGCGTATGCGGCTGCCAGGTCGACTGGATCCCCAGCGGGCGGTCCGAACATCATCTCCATTCCCCGAGCGTAGGGGGAGTTCAGCGCACGCGCCTGACGGCGGCCCGATAACCTGCACCAATGCGTCAAGTGGGCTCAGCGATCTTCTGGGCATTTGTGGTTTTGAGTTCCATCCCGCTGTTCCTGATAGCGCTGGTCATTTGGGTGCTGACGATGCCGTTCGATCCGCACCGCGTCGTGCTGCACCGCTTCACGTGCTTCTGGGCTTCGCTGTACACCTGGACCAACCCTGTGTGGCCAGTGACAATCACCGGGCGCGACAACATCGTTCCCGGGCAGACCTACGTACTAGTCGCCAACCACTTGTCATTGCTCGACATCCTCGTTTTGTTCCGGCTCTTCCGAGACTTTAAGTGGGTCTCCAAGGTGGAGATTTTCAAAGTCCCAGCGATCGGTTGGAACATGCGCATGAACAAATACATCCCGCTCAAGCGGGGAGATCGCGACAGTGTCGTGGAGATGATGGCTGCCTGTGACGAGACGCTTCGAAGCGGCTCATCGATCATGATGTTCCCGGAGGGCACCCGCTCAAAGACCGGCGAACTTCGCGACTTCAAGCCAGGTGCCTTCGAACTGGCGCGAACCACGCAGACGCCAATTGTCCCGATGGTGATCAGAGGCAGTCATCACGCTTTGCCCAAGAGTGGGTTTGTGCTACAAGGCCGTCACAAGATCTCTGTCACTGTGTTACCCGAGGTCCCGCTGAATGTAGTCGAGAGTTTGCAAGCAGACGAACTGACGGCTTACGTTCGCGGGTTGATCGCGGCTGAGATCGCCCGACCGGGTATGCCCGACTCGCAGTAGGGAACTTCCTGCGGCGGGTACGCGTGCGCAAGATTGCTCCGGCTTGCTTATGGTGGTCAAGTGACTGCCCAGGCCGATGAGCAAGTGCGGGTGAGGGTCGCTGTCATCGGTGCTGGCTTCAGCGGTATCGGAGTCGGTGTCTACCTCACGCGAGCGGGTATTAACGACTTCTTGATTCTCGAGCGCTCCAGCGAGATCGGTGGGGTCTGGCGCGACAACACTTATCCCGGAGCGGCCTGCGATACGCCCTCGCAGTTGTACTCGTTCTCGTTTGCTCCATCCGTGTCCTGGCATTCGTCGTATGGGCGACAGAAGGAGATATTTGCCTATCAACAATCAGTGATCAAACAATTCGACTTGGCGGACCGTATCCGGACCAACCACGACGTCAGCGACGCGAGTTGGGATTGTGAGCGTGGCGTCTGGATCCTGCAGTGCCACGGTTTGACTGTGATCGCCGACGTCTTGGCAGATTGCGCCGGACCACTGGTCGACCCAGCCATGCCCGATATTCCCGGACTCGGGTCTTTCAAGGGTCCGCTATTCCATTCTGCCCGGTGGGATCATGGCATTGACCTGCGCGACAAAGCGGTTGCCGTGATCGGAACAGGTGCATCGTCGATCCAATTTGTGCCGGAGATCGCTGCCAGTGTGGATCGACTACTCGTCTTTCAGAGAACAGCTCCGTGGGTGTTCCCCAAACGCGATCGAACTATCGGCTCGAAAGAACTGCGCGCGCTGCGGCGAGTTCCCGCACTTGTCAGGGGCGTGCGGGCGATGCAACGCCTAACCAACGACCTGACCAGGTATCGAGTCTTGAAGGGCGACACCGAGATGAGTCGCCTTGCGCGCAGGGCGGCATTGAAGAACCTTGCCAAGGAGGTGCCGGATCCGCGATTGCGAGCCTTGCTGACGCCCAACTTCGAGGTGGGCTGCAAACGGATGCTGCTGTCCAACGACTGGTACGCCACCTTGGTCAAACCACACGTCTACGTGATCGCGACCGCCATCGCCGAGATTCGCTCCCAATCGATCGTCACTGCAGATGGCCGCGAACGCAATGTCGACGCGATCATTTGCGCCACTGGATTCAAAACACTGGATTCACGAATCGGCCAGACTATCCACGGCCGAGACGGCAGGTCGCTAGCGCAGCATTGGGCAGACAATCCCATGACCTACCGCGGGACCGAGATTGCGGGGTTCCCGAACCTGTACCGCTTCGCTAGTGCTGGGTCTGGATTGGGCCATGGGTCCATGATATGGATGAGCGAGGCTCAAGCCACGCACATGATTGCGGCACTGCGGTTCATGGATGTGCACGGCGTTGGCACTGTTGAGGTCAGTGGGGAGGCAGTCAATGCCTACATCGCCGCAGTCAACCCGAGGTTGGCCGCCTCAGTCTGGGCAACTGGGGGCTGTCACAGTTGGTATCAAGACGCTTCGGGGTCGCCCTCGACTATGTGGCCCGGAACGATGATCGAGTACAGCCGGCTACTCGCCGAATTTGTGCCCAGCGACCCTGTGACGGGCGCAGGTCCAGTCGAAGTCCAAACAACGCGCGCGAACGGTGGAGGCAAGGATGAATAAGTACGACGTTCACGGTCGGGTAGTCCTGATCACTGGGTCGACTGGTGGCTTAGGAACTGAACTCGCGATCGCTCTGCATGACGCTGGCGCCAAACTGGCGCTACTCGATCTCGATCTTGACGCGGCAAATGCACAGGCTCGCCTGTTGGGCTCAGAAGAAGTCGCGAAGGGTTGGGCGGTTGATGTGCGCAGCCTTGAATCGGTGACTAGCGCAATTGATGCTGCGGCACAACACTTCGGTGGGATCGACGTGGTGATTGCCGCTGCTGGGATCGCCAAGATCGGTACCGTTGCCGAAGGGTCTGTAGATGACTTTGAGGCAGTCATCGATATCAACCTGCTCGGTGCCTGGCGCACTCTGCGTGCTGCTGCGCCCTACGTCGTTGACCGGCAGGGCTACTTGCTGGCGGTCTCGAGTATGGCTGCGTTCGTCCACCCGCCGTTGATGGGTTCCTACAACGCGAGCAAAGCTGGGATCTGGGCGATGTGCGATGCCATGCGCCTAGAACTGCGACCAACCGGAACGGCAGTCGGCACACTGCATCCGACGTTCTTCAAGACTCCGATGGTGGATGCGGCCATGGCTGATCCGGCGACTCAAGCCATGGCCGGCGATGACCGGGCGAACCTTTTCAGGCTGGTTCCGATCGAGGTAGTCGTGGCTGCTGTCATCGATGGCATCGAGAAGAGATCAAACCAGATCATCGTTCCGCGAAACCTCAAGCCTGCGGCCGCACTTCCTGGGCTGATGCGAGCGATTATCAGCCAGTTCGGCTCTAAGGACGAGGCGATAGTGCGAGCCACAGAGGTCCTGCGCGAGGCAGAGCAGTCCCGCTGACCATCTCACGTGCCACCGCTTGCCCTACCTCGTTGAGTGTGTGGTTGTTGAGGTAATTTCATGATCAAAAACTTCAACCACCACACACTCAACGAGGTAGCTAGGGGGAGCTAGCGGGGGACGCAGGCTTTGGCGACCTGCTTGTCGCGCTCGTTTTTTGAGATGGCAATTACCGCGTAAGCCGAGATCGCATATGACATGCCCAGTAGCCCCCGATGCGATCCGCCGACCAGAGTCGACTCGAATACGAGGTTGTAGCCGACCAAAACGAACGGTGTAACCGCAGCAACGTAAGAGAAGCCGAAGAACAGGGCTGAGACAGGGATTCCCTCTTGCCGGTCGCGGACGACCTTGCTCACCGACATACACCCAAACAGCGAGAACAGGAATGCCGTGTAGAGGAAGTAGCGCTCGTCAACTGAGGCTGCCGGTGCGTACCAGACTGCGTAGATGAACGTGATCGCCCCGAGGCCCAGCGCGAACCAGGAGACGCCTTGGAATGCACCAGTGGGTGGCGGGACCAGTCCGGCGGGCGAGGGTGTTGTCGCTGGCGGCAATGGCGGCGCCATATTTTGGGGTGGTCCGGCATTGGGCATCGGCCGCGGCGGGGCTGGGGTTGCTGTACTCATGACTTGATCCTCTTCTATTGAAGCCCACGCGGGCTGGTTGCGGAAATGGCTGCAGGTTCGAGGCTGAAGAGTTCGCCAGGCTGAACGGCGAGCACCTCACAGATGGCGACCAAAGTGCTGAAACGGATTGCTTTGGCGCGGTTGTTCTTCAGAATCGAGAGGTTGACTTGGGTTACCCCGACTTGTCGCGCGAGTTCGGCCAGAGTCATTCGTCGTTGTTCGAGTACTCGGTCTAGGTGGCAGATGATTTCACTCATGGCTAGACCAACCCGTCGACGTCGTCTTGGATCTGGCGACCGCGGCGGAAAGCCTGCGCGAGAACAAGCATCACTGCCGCGAGCAGGAACGGTGGGATTGAATAGAAGGCCACCACCTCTAGTGGTGATTGGAGATCCAGATAATTGTAGGCGAGCCGAGCGGCTAGCCAATTGAGACTGTCTGAGCCGGCGCTGCCGATCACGACTAGCGCCGCGATCCAGGTGAGGCGTCGTGCATTGCTGGGATGGAATGGGTTGCCGCCGTTGATCGCGGCCAGGGTCAGTGCGAGCAGGATCGAAATTGCGGCTAGGGAGGCAGCCCACACGGATGAACCAAGTCCGGCGAGAAAGCGCAGATACCAAGGTAGGGAGGCGCCTTCGCCGCTGGCTTTGGTGGATGCGGTTAGGTGCACCTTGAGCCCATTTGTCGAGACGGGTGTGAGTCCCACGTTCGTTGGCAGATTGGGTAGGTCCTTGAGTACCTGCGTGCTTGCGTCGTCGCCGATATTCACAGTCACAGTCGTGTCGGGCTTACTCATCCGATTGACCGGCAGGACAATGGCGGAGATAGCGAAGAAAGCTCCGATCAGCAGCAGGATGGCGACCAACGGCTGACTGACTAGCCGCTGAAATGTCTCCCCACTCGTTCTCTTGTTAGCTGGCAATCCGGGCTCCTCGGTTCGGCTGGACTCAGGTCCACTGATCGATTGCTTATCGATAATCAGTGTATCGCTAAACGATAGCATTGTTTTTCGATATGGCAACACAATGATCGCCATTCACCCTTCCGGCGCAGGTGAGCCGGTGTGACGGGTTCACCCGTCTGCCCCAAAGTACGGACGATAGAGACGATCAAGGTGAGGATCTCGCCCATGATGACGTTGTGGCCCCGAAGAACTCCGTAGACGATGACGAAACGGACTTGGTTATGAACGGGTTGCGTCGCGCCCAGTACCAGAATCGACCCGTGACGGTGGTGCGCAAAAAGCTGCGTAAGGCGCAGAAGATTCGTGGTTTTGTGATGAGTGTCGGAGACCAGTGGGTGTTGCTCGCCCAGCTCGAAGACGGGATCTACCTCGACGGCTGGGTCGCGCTTCGAATTGCCGATATCACCTCGGTCAAGGTGAAGCGGTCAGAGGCCAAATACGTGATCCGCAGCATCCAGGCGATTGGACAATGGCCGCCACGGCTGCCACCGCGGCCGGTCGATTTGGACGAGATTGCTTCGCTGTTGAAGTCAGCGCAAGACTGCGGTCCGTTGCTTGGATTGCAGTGCGAGGCCAAAGACAGCATCGCGCTGGTGATTGGTCGGCCGCTTCGGATACAGAAGGGCTCGATCAGCTTGCTGGACATCGACCCTCAAGGCCGATGGTGGCGCAAGCCACGCACCTGGGAATTCGAAGAGATTACTCAGGTGAGAATTCACGGCCGATATCAGGTCGCGCTCGCCCGATATGGGCAGCGCATTCCCAAGCTTGCCAAGACTTCCTAGTAGCCGTCGCCGCAAGATGAACCCAGCGACACCGGCGCATCACCATCTGCTATTGCGAGTGGCCCATCGGACTGAGCTGATTTTGCTCGCCGACTCGAGCGCAGCTTTTTCCGCCCAATCAGACCTTGGCGTGCGCGCCGGCTACTTGGCCTTCCCCTTCGTGCTTGCTGACTCGCTTGCCGCCTTGGGGGAGTCCGAGCTCGACCCGTGGGGCTCGTACTTGCTGATCGACCCTCAAGCTAGCGAGGTGGTTGGCCTGGTGGGCTTCCTCGGTCCACCGAAAGATGGGCACGTCGAATTCGGCCTCAGTGTGGCGCCGAGCTGTCGTGGGCTTGGCTATGGAACCTACGCCGCCCGAGAGTTGGTTGCGATCGCCGCCAGTGCGGGTGTTTCCCGCGTCTGGGCCCACACCGCGCCCGCGCCAAATTCATCGGTGACCTTGTTGGAGCATTGTGGATTTCGCAAGGAGTTGGAATTCACCGATCCGCAGGACGGTCCAACATGGCGGTGGGAAAAATCGGCGACGCAGGGCTCAGGCTAGCTGCGCTTGCTAGCCGCGTTTGGGGTGCTACCAGTGTGAGCCGCCGAGCGTGGTTATGGTCGTCGTTGATAACTTGTCGCCAGCACCATCGCGTGCCTTGAGCTGATCGGGTAGTGCGACTGACTTGCCGTTGGAAGTCTCTGCGCGCACAGGTGCCGCTCCAGCCCAGGCAAGCAGCAGAGCATCCTCGCCCTTGACGAATCGATGGCAGCGAACCCCGCCGGTGCCGCGGCCTTTGCCGGGGAATTGCGACCAGTCTGAGATCTTGACAGAGGACGCTGCAGTTCCTTCGAGTTGGCCCAAAGACCCGGCGATCGTGACGACAACTGAACCCTCGTCTTCGCCCACCGGACCGAAGAAGACGACGGCCGAACCGGCACCGAGTTTGATTCCAGCCATGCCGCCAGCACTTCGGCCTTGCGGGCGAACCGCCGAGGCCGGGAAGTGCAGTAGTTGAGCATCACTAGTCACGAAGACAAGATCAGCTTCTTCGACAGCGCAGCCAGCCCCGACGACTCGATCGCCGGCCTTTAGGGCGATGATCTCCCACGAGTCTTTGCCAGTCGGTACGTCGTGCGCAACTCGTTTGACGACTCCACCGGCGGTGCCAACCGCAAGCAGCTGAGGTACTTGTTCGTGGGGGGCGGCCAATGGCAATAGCCCGATGGGTTTCTCACCGCGATCAAGTGAACAGTATTCCTTGACTGGGGCACCGGCGGCAGAGTGTCCGCCAGAGGATGTCATGGGCAATTCCATGACACTGAGGCGATGAGCCCGGCCTAGGTTGGTGACGACGGCAACCTCGCCGCGGGTGGTGGCGGGGGCGAAGGCCCGCAGCGCGTTAGAACTCAGATCCGCATCGCCTCCGGCTGTTCCCCCTGTGCGGGCGATCAGACCCTGGGCAGTTAGAACGACTCGACAGGGCTCGTCGGGTACTTCTAGTGGCACCTCTGCCGCCATCGTGCGTGCGATCTGCCCGTCGACTAGGACTGTGCGCCGCGGGGTGTCATGTAATGCAACAGCCTGGTCGATTTCCTTGATCATCAAATTCTTCAGAACTTTGGGATCAGAGAGGATCTTGTCGAGCTCGGAGATGGTCGTATTGAGCTCGGCGACTTCCTTCTCCAACTCGATCTTGGCTAGTTTCGTCAGTCGTCGCAGGGGCATGTCCAGGATGAACGTGGCCTGCGCGTCACTGAGGTCGAACACATCGATCAAGCGCGCCTTGGCCACAGATGCATCCTCGCTCGCCCTGATCAACGCGACGACTTCATCGATGTTCAGCGTCGCGATCAGTAAGCCGTCCACCATGTGCAGGCGTGTCTCGGCTTTGAGCTTGCGGTATTCCGAGCGGCGCCTGATGACGTCTTCGCGGTGCGCCACGAACACGGCAAGAAGTTCAATTAGTCCGAGGGTTTTGGGTTGACCATCGACTAAAGCAACGTTGTTGACGTTGTAGGACTCTTCCAGCGGAGTGAGGCGGTACAACTTCTCCAAGACCGCCTCCGGCGAGAAGCCGCTCTTGATCTCGATGACGATGTGCATGCCGCGATCGCCATCGGTCAGATCGGTTAGATCGGATATGCCCTCGATCTTCTTTGCAATCACCAGTTCTTTGAGCTTCTCAGCGAGCCGTTCTGGGCCGACGCCGTAGGGCAGCGCTGTGACAACAATCCCCTTGCGCTTGGCAGACACCTGCTCCACACGCGTCGCGGCGCGCATCCGGAACGAGCCCTTGCCTGTCGCATAGGCATCTCGAATACCGTCGAGACCGACGATCTGCCCACCAGTCGGCAGGTCAGGACCTGGCACGTACTCCATTGCTTCATCGAGTGTCAGTCGGGGCTTGCGGATCATTGCCTTCGCGGCAGCGCACACCTCGCCGAGGTTGTGCGGCGGCATGTTTGTCGCCATCCCGACCGCGATTCCGGCGGCGCCGTTGATCAGAAGCATGGGCACTGATGCAGGCAGCACCACCGGCTCTTGTTCGCGGCCGTCGTAGTTAGCGGTGAAGTCCACGACGTTCTCATCGAGGCTGGCTGTAAGGGTCGAAGCCGCCGGGGCAAGTCGACACTCGGTGTAGCGCATGGCGGCCGGTCCATCATCGAGGGAGCCGAAGTTGCCGTGGCCATCGATCAGCGGCAGGCGCAGGGCATAAGGAGCCGCCATTCGAACCAACGCATCATAAATTGCGCTGTCACCATGCGGGTGCAAGCGACCCATGACTTCGCCCACCACCCGAGCGCTCTTGACATGACCGCGCTCTGGCGAGAGTCCCATCTGCGCCATTTGGTACAGGATTCGCCGCTGAACGGGTTTGAGACCGTCGCGGGCGTCCGGAAGGGCACGGGAGTAAATGACCGAGTAGGCATACTCCAAGAAGCTGCCACGCATCTCATCCGCTACGTCGATATCTACGATGCGTTCGGTTTGCACCGCTGCATTCTCGCTTGTGAGCGCGGTTGCCGCGGACAGCGACACCGGCTATTGAGCTAAACGTCGCAGCTAGGTTGACCAATTCACTCGGGACCTCGGGACCTCGGGCCCAAAGGGTCTCGGCACATGTGATGTTCACCGTCAGTCGCACTAGTCACGGTTCACTGCGCATGCGATTGCCGATAACGTGAAGTGGTGACCGACGACCGGGTGGGCGAAATTAGCCCCGACGCGCCTGACCCGGCAATACCCGACGCGCCTGACCCGGCAATACCCGACGCGCCTGACCCGGGGGCTGCCCCCCACGAGCCAGCTCACCCTGACTCTGCCGATCATGCTGTTGAGGAGGTTCCGGGCGACTTGCCCTACCCCGACCACTGGGAAGCCGACGTGGTCTTGCGGGACGGGCGCACGTGTCACATCCGCCCGATCAGGCACGCTGATAAGGAAGCGCTCCTTGAGTTCCATCGCAACCTGTCACAGGACACTCTCTACACTCGGTTCTTCTCCATTAGCCCCGATCTGGCAGTGCGCGACGTCGACAGGCTCTTGACAGTTGACCACCGAACCCGCGTCGGGCTGATCGCGTTTATGGGCGAGCGAGTCATTGGGCTCGGATCTTACGACGGCGCCAACCGAGCCGAAGCTGAAATCGCCTTTACTATCGGCGATGACAATCAGGGCCGGGGACTTGGGTCCGTTCTGCTCGAGCACCTAGCAGCCATAGCGCGAGAAAACGGGATTCACCGGTTCAAGGCCGAGGTGTTGCCAGACAACAAGCGGATGCTGCAAACATTCACGGCCGCTGGTTACACACCCTCCAGCGAAGTCGTCGACAGTATCGCGGTCTTGGACTTCGACATTGACCCGACAGCCAAGTCCCGCCACGTCGCGCGCGCACGCGAGCACCGCGCCGAATCCCTGTCGATCGGGCGGTTGGTGGCCCCGAAGCGGGTAGCAGTCGTGTGCGACGACTTCGAGCCTGGTTCGGTCGGGGAAGTGATCGTCGGCAACTTAGCTGCGGCGCAATTTGCTGGCCAGGTCTATGAAGTGGACACCAGCGGCACCGCAGGTCGGTTCAGCGGGATCGGTCAACTCGGCTGCGAGGTCGACCTTGTCGTCGCTGCACTTGCCCCGGGTATGGTCGAGGAATTGATTCCCGCTTTTGCCCAGGCGGGTGTGCGTGGAATCATTTTGGTTTCCGGCGGATTCGTAGTCAGTGAGCATCTCGAGCGCCAGCGCGACCTCGCCCACAAGATTCGGGAAGCTGGTATGCGCTTGATTGGGCCCAGTGCTTTGGGCCTGATCAATACATCGCCCAGCGTGCGCCTTAATGCGTCGTTGGTGCCGCAAATTCCTGGGCGAGGACGCATCGGGGTATTCACTCAGACAGGGGCCTTTGGCTCAGCGATGTTGCGCGAGACTGCTCGGCGTGGGCTGGGAGTCTCTACTTTCGTTTCGGTGGGGAACCGTGCTGATGTGTCGGCAAACGACATGCTGCAGTATTGGCAAGACGACGATTCGACCTCCCTTGTCTTGCTCTACCTGGAATCAATAGGCAATCCACGTAAGTTCATTAGAATCGCTCGCCGACTGGCATTGCGAAAGCCTGTGGTCGCGGTGCGTACCGGGCGCTCCACGCACGCCCTTCCACTTGGGCACGCGGTGCGCCATACCGACTTGCCGAGCAAAGCGATTGATTCGATGTTTGAGCAAGCCGGGGTAATCCAAGTCGACACCCTTGTGGAGTTACTCGACCTTGCGGGACTACTCGCTTTACAGCCCTATCCCCGCGGTGACCGGGTGGCGTTTGTCTCCGATTCCGAAGGACTGGCACTGCTGGCAGTGGACGTTGCAGAGTCCCTGGGTCTCAATGCTGTTGGTACGCGCGTGACTGCACCAGAGGCCAGCACGCAGGAGTTTGAAGCCGCGATCTCGGCGGCACTGGCTGATCCAGGTGTTGATTCAGTGGTTGTTGCACACGCTCCGCCGAGTTTCGGGGCGACGGACTCGTTGGCCAACGCACTGGCCAGACAGGCGAGGTCGGCGACTAAGCCGTTGCTTGCAGTCATCTTGGCCGGTCAGGCAGAGCCACTAGTGACAGCTGAGACGGTTTACCGGATGCCAAGCCACGGTTCGGTTCCGGTGTTTGGTGATGTGGAGAGTGCTTTAAGGGCACTGCGCAGCGTGGTCACATACATGCTCTGGCGGGGCAAGCCCCGCGGGAAGTTTCGGGAGTTTTCCAATATTGAACAGCGTCGCGCCATCGCTGCCGTGACTGACCTTCTGGGCCCGGAAGTGACAGGCGAAGCCCAACTACCCCTGTCAGGTGAGCAGCTCACCCATATCCTGGACAGTTACGGCATCGACCTGTGGCGCAGTATTGACGTCGACTCGGAGTCCGAGGCTGTCTTTGCCGCGGCCGAGCTCGGCTATCCAGTGGCGCTCAAGTGTGAGGCCCCCGAGCTGGTGCATCGCTCGGAGCTTGGAGGAGTACGCCTGACGCTGGAGAACGAACTTGCGCTGCGCACCGCGTACTTGTCAATGGTCGCCACGTTGCCACCGGAAGCAGTCGCAGGCCTCGCGGTTCAGCGCATGGCACCCGCAGGCATTGTCTGCGCCGCGACAACTGTCGAGGACAGGTTGTTCGGACCAGTTGTGTCATTTCGCATCGGTGGAGTGATCACACGAATTCTTGGTGATGACGGGTTTCGAATCCCGCCGTTCACCAATGAGGATGCGAAGGCATTGTTGCGAATTCCGAAGGCCTCGTCATTGCTCTTCAGCGACGAGCTACGCGGCATCCTCGGTGAGGCAGCCGGGGCTACCAACGTTGATGTTGGCGCGCTAGCTGACCTCCTTGAGCGCCTTGCTCGCCTCGCGGATGACTTGCCCGAGATCGCGCGACTGGAATTGAATCCGATCGTCGCGCACGAGCACGGGATCGCTGTTCTCGGTGCGACAGGTTGCATCGGTCGTCCACAGATTCGCACCGATCTGGAAGCTCGCCGCTTGTTGTAGCCCGTATCGACTTAGACTCTCGGTCATGGTTGACGCTGCCCTCATCGCCCGTTCACTCCAGGCCGACATCGAGAGAACCGGTTACTACCCGGCGCTCGTCGCTGACTGCCTTGATACAGCGATCGGATCGGAGGCGTTGTTGGCCTATGCCGTGAACCACGAGGCCACGTTCGACAGGGACGAACTACGCCGTCACATAACCGTGCTGGCACTTACAGTTACCCGTCTAGTGATCGCCCACGTGGATGAGCACGGATCCCACGATGATCCTGCGCTGCCACCGTCATCGGCCTCGGCCTCGACCGAGGCCGTTCGCCTTGATCAGGTGGCTTCTGTCGTAGTCACCCGAGTTGTGACCGATCCTGCTACCTACGTTCCCGGATCGAGTCCAACGGAGGTCATGCTCACCATCGGGTGGGGAGCAGTGAGCCGTATCGATCTCGAACCTGCCACCTGTGGTGATCCTCAATGCGAGGCTGATCACGGATTCACTGGCTCTGCGGCAAATGATGACTTGAGCCTGCGAGTTTCGTCGGCTGCCGACGGTGAGCCGGCCGTGACGCAGATGTTGGCTTTTGCTGGCGCGCTGTCGGCAGCAACCTCAGCCAAACAGCACTAGCTGACTTAGGTAGCGGTCAGTCCTCGTTGGTCGGGGTGCCAAACAGTAACTCTTCCCAGTGTGGCGGTGCAGCAGCCTTTCGCTCAGGTTGACTCGGCCGTTTCGCGTGGGGCTCGTCGTGGTGAATGTTCGCGGTGCTGCCTGCGGACTTGTCCGAGTTTGCGGTCGGCTGGGCCTTGTTGGCCTCTGACTTGCTCGCGTCGGCCTTGTCAGCGCTAGCAGTTGCGTTAGCGCTCGCGGCGGTGTCGGACGCTCGTTGCGCCTTAGCCGCAGCAGCCTTGGCAGCAGGGTGGGACGAGTCCCATCGCTCGCTGCGTGCCGGTTGCTCTTGGTGCCCCTGCGACCCCTGCTGCCCCTGCTGCGAGGGAGCTGGCGCAGGTGCGGGACGCGATGAGGGGCTAGGAGTTGGCGATGGGGAAGGAACCCCCTGAGGTGATGGTGCCAGCTTGGGTTTTGATCCCTCTTCGATGATCCAACGGGCTTGATCGTCGGCAGCTATTACGGTGCCGAATGCTGGGTTGAATGCGAAGGTCGCGAGTTGTTCGCCGTGGGCGGCCGAGTAGGCAACGACCACAGTCCAAGTGGTGTCGGGATTGCGCCAGGAGTCCCAACGCAGGCTTGCGATGTCGATACCGCGAGTGCGTAAACGATCGGTGACGACCGCATCTAGGGGTGCTTGACCAGTTGGAGTCGAGATGCTGGTCTCCTGTGCCGCCAACGCGATGTGTCCGCGTTCGGTCAGCACCGGGTGGGCGAATCGAGCGATGCTATCGGGCTCAACTCCAGCAGCGCTGGCTATGTCTTCGATCGCTGCACCGTGACGGATGCGGTCTTGAATCTCGCGTGGCGAGGGCATGACGGCTCTCTGGGCCTTGGCGGGGGCCTGCTTCGAGGCGCCATGCTCGCGCGTGATCACCGAGATCAGTCGTTGATCGACAACCAGCTCGAATTCGGTTCCATCCTCGGAGACCAGCAACAATCGCTGACCGTCGTTCGACGGGCCCATGAAGGACAACACACGCATTAACGCTCCAACTGAAGTGATGTGATGAGTGGATCTGCACGCAGAATCTAACCCAGGACAGTGGTGGTGTAGTCGTTGCTGAACGTCCCAGTGGGGTCGAGTCGTTTGCGAATGTCCTGAGCTTGGTCCCAATGGGGGTAGGAATCGGCTAGATCGGCCGCTGTTCGAGTGTGCAATTTGCCCCAGTGTGGCCTGCCCCCGTAGGACTTCATGATCGCCTCAACAGGCTCGAAGTAGCTACGGTCCGTTCGGTCAAATGCGTGAATCGCGATGTAACCAGTGTCGCGACCGAACGAGGGGGACAGCCACGACTCGTCGCCTGGAATGACCCGGACCTCGATCGGAAACGAGATGTGCCACGGTCCGTCGTCCAGAAGTTGCTTGACGTCTCGCAGCGCTGGGATAAGGGCTTCCCTGGGCAGGGCGTATTCCATTTCGGCGAATCGCACACTGCGTTCGGAGGTGAACACTTTCCAGGACTCATCGGTGAACTGCCTGTCCGAGAGCAACTTCGCGACGAATCGGTTGATTGGGCCCGTGTAACCCGGTGCTGTGCGGGTAAAACGGCACAGGCCCACGTAGACCGTGTTGGCCAGGAATTGATCGTCAAACCAGGCCCGACGCTTGCTCAGAGGTGCTGGCTGGTCTTGAGTCCGGTCATTAAGCTTGACTGAGCACACCTCGGTATGGGGAAACCAGTAGACCTCCGTATGGTCGTGCTCGGCAACCCAGTCGTTGAGGTTGTCCAGCGTCTCGTCGAAAGTCGCCGGGAACTCATGGGCGTGCAATCGGAATCCCGGTTCGACATTCAACGTCACGCCGGTGAGGATTCCGTAGGCACCTAGGCCCACCGTCGCTGAACGGAAGAGTTCTTCGTTCTCCTCAAGCGACGCGTTGAGGACTTCCCCGTTTGCTGTCACAAGTTCCAGCCCCGCGACCATCGAGGCGAACGTGCCGGCGTCTCGGCCGGTGCCGTGTGTCCCCGTCTGCAGCGCCCCTGCCAGGGTTTGAACCCTCACGTCGCCCATGTTGCTCATTGCCAGCCCGGCGCCCTCCAGTGCCAGGCACAAGCTCGTGAGGCCGATCCCGGCATCCACAGTGATGGCAGAGTTGGCCTGATCAATGCTTCGAACCCCAGACAGCCCACCTGGGGTGAGCATCAAGTCGTTGGCAACGGCGGCACCAGTGAACGAGTGTCCCGAACCGATCATCCGGACCTTGCGTCCCGACTGTGTTGCAGCAGCAACGATGTCACTGACTTGCTCTACAGAGTCCGGCGAAATCACGGTCTTGGGCCTCGCTGACTCCAGTCGAGACCAGTTGCGCCAGGTCTGTCCGCCTCGAAAGGCCACCTTGTGAGGTTCCTGCGATTCGCCTGTCATGCACCAAGCATTCACCGCAGCGGTGGGGTTCGCTTGGGCGGGTGGTGCAGGTAGGGAGCAGAATCATCCGCATGGACCACGTCGATGCAGTACTTGTTCTGTCCTTTGGGGGTCCCTACGGCCCTGATGATGTGATGCCCTTCCTCCGGAAGGTAACGGCTGGGAGGAATATCCCAGATGCGCGACTAGCTGTGGTCGCAGATCAATACCTGGCTTTCGGCGGTATTTCGCCCATTAATGATCAGAACCAGTCGCTGTGTTCAGCTCTGGCCGCCGAACTGTCGCTCGGCGTCCCAGCGAGTCAGGCGCTACCGGTCTATTGGGGCAACCGAAACTGGGATCCATTGCTTGCTGACACCCTGCGCCAGATGCGCGCCGACGGTATTGGCTCGGCAGCTGTGGTCGTCACGAGTGGCTACTCGTCCTACTCGGGTTGTCGTCAGTACCGGGAGAACATGTTCGATGCCGTCCAGGAGGTGGAGTCAGATGGGGGTGGAGCTGCGCCGCGACTGATCAAAATCCGGCGTTGGTTTGATCAGCCAGCCTTCATTGAGGTCATGGCTGAAAATGTCGTGCGGGCCCGCGCGCAACTGCCCGAGTTAGTTGAATCGCCACGCTTAGTTTTTACGACCCATTCTATCCCAATCAGACAAGCTCAGAGTTCCGGAGCGCCTCACGATGGCGGTGACATGTACCTGCGCCAGCACCAGTTCGCCGCTGGCGCGATCGCCAGCCGGGTGGATGAGATCACCGGTGAGCAACACGAGTGGGACCTAGTGTTTCAGTCACGCAGTGGCCGGCCGACTGTTCCCTGGCTGGACCCCGACATCTCCGATCACTTCCGAGCAATCGCTGACGAGGCCAGCGGCGTTGTCATCGTCCCGATCGGGTTCGCCAGCGATCACATGGAGGTGATGTGGGATCTCGATACATTAGCCATGGGCACCGCCAAGGAACTCGATCTACCAGCAGTCAGGGTGGCCACGGTCGGCGATGATCCGCGATTCGTGGCTGCGTTGGCTGACTTGGTGCGCGAACGAGTCGAGGCAACAGCCGTGTCTGAGCGACCAGCGTTGGGGCCATGGGGACCTGCACCGGATCGTTGTGTCGCCAGGTGTTGCCCCAACCCGAATGGGCCGCGACCGGCGATGTGCGGGAGTGATCAGTGACGCCCCCGGATGAGCAGCAATCCAACCTCGATGCACCGAGCCGCGAGTTAATGGATGAGTTGTTAGCTCGTGCCTACCAAGCGGCGTTGGCGGCGGGATCGCTGGTTTCCAATCGCCCAGAAGTGCTCGAAGTCGACTCGAAGACCACGGCGACGGACGTCGTCACTCAGATGGATCGAGCAAGCGAGAAGTTGCTAGTCGAGCTGCTCCTAGATGGTCGAGAAACCGATGGGGTCCTTGGCGAAGAGGGAGCTGATCGGCAAGGTACATCTGGTGTTCGATGGATCATCGACCCGATCGACGGAACCGTGAACTACCTGTACGGCTGGCCGCTGTGGGCTGTTTGCGTGGGAGTCGAGTACCACGGCGTTCCGATTTCTGGGGTGGTGCACATGCCGGGAATAGGGGAGACCTACGTCGGTTCAGTCGGTGGGGGATCATTCCGCATCACCGAAGCGGGGCGCACCCGACTAAGGATCAACGAGACAGCTGATCCAGCAATGGCCTTGGTCGCAACTGGGTTCGGCTACAGCGCGAAGCGACGTGGCGCCCAAGCTGCGGTCGTAGCCCAACTCGCAACGCGGGTGCGCGATTTTCGCAGAGCAGGAGCTTGTGCAGTCGACCTCTGTTTCCTGGCAGGCGGGCGAGTCGATGCGTACTTCGAGCGGGGCGCCCAGCCGTGGGATCACACTGCCGCAGGCGTCATCGCGACGGAGGCTGGCGCGATAGTCAGCGGACTTCGTGGGCGAGGCCCGAGCGAGGAGATGGTGGTTGCGGGCACCCCAGCTGTACATGCGGCACTCGTCGCGTGGCTTGAGGAGCTCAATGCCGATACTGACGATGTCGACGAGGTTGGTGTGCTCGGGACCCGATAGCCAGACCCCGACACCGATCCGTCCGGCTTAACCGATTCGGCGCAGATCCTTGTTGTACCAAGCCGCGTTGTGAACGTAGGTCTCGTAGGCGTGCTTGAGCAGTTCAGGATGGACGGCATCGGGGCGGATTTTGGCAGGCACTCCTAGGGCCATGGCTCCGGTGGGCACCTCAGTGCCGTTGGGTACCAGCGCTTGGGCGCCTACTAGGGAACCTGTCCGAATGATTGCCTGATGCAGTACCACCGAGCCTGAGCCGATCAGACAGTCATCCTCGATGACGCAACCCTCTAGATGGACGTTGTGCCCGACAGTGCAGCGGTTGCCGATAACCGTATCCAGGGTCGAGGTGCAGTGGATGATGGTGCCGTCTTGGATCGATGTCTGGCTACCGACTTTGATAGCGCCGTGGTCGCCGCGCAGCACAGCCGTAGGCCAAATGGATGACTCAGCTCCCACCGTCACGTTCCCGATGAGTACGGCGTCAGGGTGCACGAATGCGGAGGGGTCGATGGTCGGCTCTGCGTCGCCGAGGGCGTAAATAGGCATGCGCACAGCACACCACATCCCCCCGGTGATGCATCCAGGGGACGGTATGGGGCACAATCACCCCGCTCGACCTCCCCGCCGGGGAATTACGTCGGGCATTGCATTGTTACGCGGATCGAGATCCCCGAAAGGTGGATCAGGATCAACTCCCAAGAGGGGCAAGGGAACACATGGCGACCGACTACGACGCGCCGCGCAAGACCGATGAAGAGCTCGCTGAGGACAGCCTCGAGGAGCTAAAGGCGCGACGCGCTGACAAGGCTTCCTCAAGTGTTGATGTCGACGAGACCGAGGCGGCTGAGAACCTGGAACTCCCAGGTGCGGACTTGTCGGATGAATCACTGACTGTGCGAGTTGTTCCGCGTCAGGATGACGAGTTCACGTGCTCGAACTGCTTCCTCGTGCATCACCGCAGCCAGTTGGCCAAGACGGTCAAGGGCATGCATATCTGCAAGGACTGCGCTTAGCAAAAGCGATCAGCGTGTGCGCTTGGGTGCTCCTCGGAGCACTCAAGCGCACACGCTGATCGCTTTCTGATGTCAGTTTGTCGTCGCCTCGGCGGCTGCGACCTGCTTATCGCCGACTTTCGCCGCCAGGCGGTTGATGATGACGTCAATCGTGGCCGCCACCATTGCACTAGCGACGGCCCACATGATGACCTTGCTCAGTGGAATCTCGCGGTCATCGGCCTTGGGTGGCACATGGCCAGTCTTGTCTTCGTAGGCCTTGGTCATTCCTTTGCGAGCGACCCAGGTTGCGCCGACGGCGGCCAGCGGCGCAACGGTGCGGGCATTAATAGCCAAGGGGTTTCCTCCCATTGATGATTTCTGCTGCTGATTTCTGGCTAGCTTACTGTCGAACCGGTTCGGTTGGTAACGCATGAGCCGCTCGAGCGATGGCCGAGCCGAGGGCGGCCGGGTCAGTGCTGCTCAGTAGCCAGTAGGGATGGGGGTCGGAGTCGTCGCAGATCTCAATCGTGACAGCTCCACGCGCGCTCAGCGGGCGCATTAGCGCGAATGCGCGCGGGTCGGCTTCTGCTCCGCGGGCAGCGCGGGTTGAGTCTGGATCCAATGTCGCAACCAGGCCGACGTAGCGCCAGTCGATGTTGGCCCGACCTGCGCGCAGGTGCTCAGTGGTGACTTCTAGGACCGGTGCGGTGGCGATCAGTGCCCAGGCTGCTGCGGCACCGAGGGCAACAAAACAGCCGAGCCCAACGAGCCAGCCCAAGGCAGAGCCGTAGGCGATCGCCAGGGTCGCAATCACGAGTTCCACCGCCACCCACGCCCAGATCGGAGCGTTGAGTCGTTCGTAGTACAGCACCTTCGGCATGGCTCTAGGGTGCCATTGTCTTTCGGTGAGCGCTACATCCCGACGATTATCACTAAAACTGCCCGCGAAACACCCTCGGTGCATCAGTCAAGAATGCCGCGAAACGGTGACCCTCCGACATGCATGCCGTCCTAAGACGGACAAGTTGGAACTGGGGTGGTTGTGCAAAGTCGCCGAACGTCAAATGCTTCGCGCCAGTTTCGTTCCCTGAGGGTCCCCCCGTTGGCCGGACACTTGATTACGCGTCTTGATCTTGCTGAAGGCTGGGCCCTGGTGGTGAACCGGTAGCGGTGCACCAGTTCCCGTTTCAGGCTTGACCAGAACGATTCAGAGACGGAATCATCCCAGCACACCCCGCTTGCGACCAACCGACTGACGCATACCTAGATCTGCGATTTGTTTACGGCAGTCCGCTGACATGTATTGCGATCCACGGTCCCCATGGAAGATCACACCTGTGGTGTCACCACGAGCGTGCTGCCATGGTCAGGGCGTCAGCGACCAGTTCAGTTTGCATGTGATCAGCCATCGAATATCCGATCAGACGCCTCGATCCAAGATCGATGACGCTGGCAATATACAGCCAGCCCTCATCAGTTGAGCGTAGGAATATCTCCGATCCAGGCGATGTCTGGGGGGCCTGGGGCGAACCGGCGTTTCTGTAGATCCGGGATCTCAAAGTTGGCATCAGCGGTGATTGTGGTGCGCCCTTCGCAGGTTTGAACACGCCCACAATCCCGTTGACCCGCATGAGACGTGCGACGTTCTTGTGGTTAACCACCCGACCGAGTCGCTGCAGTTGCGCATGAACCATCGGCGAACCGTAGGCCATGTTGGAGGCACGGTGAATCCGAACGATCTCGTTGACCAGATACGTCGCACCTAGATCACGTTCACCCGGCGCTGCCTTGTATCTGGTTGCCCACTAATAGAACGTGGTTTGCGATCCCAGTAGCCGAGCACGCGACAGTCACCGGGAATCCTTCGGCCCTCCGGGAGTCAACCCACACACACCGGGTCATCGTGGCGACTCCTGAACCCAGAAGACCGTCGCTCGTTTGAGCAAATCACGCTCCATCGTGAGCTGCGCGTTTCTCACGGCGCAGCCGAGCCAGCTCGGCGCGCTCATCGGTGGTCAACCCTGCACGCTCACCAGCATTGATCCTGGCCCGGCGCACCCAGTTACCCAGCTGCTGCTCGACTACAACCAACGATCCGGCGACATCGGTGATCGTGCGCTGACCATCGATCACCATCGCCACGGCATCTGAGTTGAACTCAGCCGTATAACGCGACCTCTTGGCCCCGCCCGGCTCCATCACTTTCGGCACTTCAGATTTGGGGATTTCTGCTGCGGCGCTGTATCGGTGGCGCGAGCAAGAACTGATCGACACCGGTCTCAAACCTGGGACCTCGACTGTTGCCTCAGCGGAGCTGGTTGCTGCTCGGCGCAGGACTCGGGAGCTTGAAACCAAGGTCGAGTACTCCATCGGGCCACCGATCGATTCAAGGACGTGGCGCCCCCAAAAGACCGCTGCGGACTGGTCGCTGACCTAGCCGCAGAAGGAATTCCGGTTGAAGTGTCGTGCCGTGTGCTGAAGGTGTCCACCGCTGGCTACTACAACTGGCGCACACGACCACCCTCGCAGCGGGCAATCCGTCACGCATGGCTCACCGATGTGACCAGCGCAGCTCACGCCGACTCGCGTGGAACCTACGGCTCCCGGCGCATTCATGCCGAACTTGTGAAGGGTCAGGGGTTAGTCGTTGGCTATCACCGGGTGACGATGCTCATGGCCCGCGCCGGCCTGTCAGGAGTTCCCAACCGCCGAACCCGATTCAAAGCGCCAGGCCCTGCCACAGCCGTCGATCTGGTCGATCGACTGTTCGCCCGCACGGCACCTGATCAGCTTTGGGTCACCACATAACGGAGCACCGCACGCGGGAGGGCAAGATCTACTGTTGTGTTGTTTTGGATGCGTACTCGCGTCGGATCGTCGGCTGGTCGATCAACATTGCCCAAGACGCGGCGTTGACAACCAGCGCCTTGAGAAAAAGCGATCAATTCACGAAAGCCTGGGCCGGAGACGATCATCCACAGCGACCACGGGGTCCAGTTCACATAGTGGGCGTTCACCGACCGGGCGAAGAAAGCCGGGCTCCTGCCCTCTATGGGCAGCATCGGTGACTGCTATGACAATGCCGTCATCGAATCGTTCTGGGGCCGGATGCAAACCGAACTCCTCAACAAGAAACGGTGGCATACAAGAGTCGAACTCGCCCACGCGATATTCGAATAAATCGAGGTCTTCCATAACCGCCGACGCCGCCACAGTTCCCTCGGGATGCTAACTCTGATCGAATTTGAGAAACTAGTCCAGTCCCCAAGTCGCGTGAATCTCGGAGACGGACTCCACAAAACCGGGGAACATCAAGGTGTCCGCCAAACCGGGGGACCGTCACCCCGCTGTTGTCGGCAGGTGGGTGCGAGTATGGGCGGAGTTCGTGCCGTTCCTGAAACGCCCCGCCCGCCATCCGCACACTGACCTGCACCGCCATCGGATCGCATGTCTGAACGCAAACACAAAAGGCCTTGCAGGCCCGCGCGGCCACCAAGGAGGCGGAGGTAGCCGATGAGCGAGATGTCGAGGAGCAAGGCTTTCGCCCAGACCTGCCTCATGGTTCTCGTGTTGTTGATTGTGGTTCTCGCGCCATTCTGGATCGCCGGCTTGTTCTGGTCGAACGTCTTCGTTGCGTCGATTCCAGGCCTGTTCGCTGCGACCCTCGGAGCGGCACTTGGTGGATTCCGTCACGGCGTCCGCCTTGGTGCCTTCTTGGCAGCCCTGACCGCGCTCGGGATCATGGCGCATCCGTGGCCGTTGGCCGGTGCGCTCGTGATGGCAGTTGCCGCGATCCTCCCCGCCGTCGACGCGCGTAAAGGCCTCCATAACGCGTCTGTCGTCGTGCCGATTCAGCTCGGATTCGTTGTTGTGGCGCCTCCGGCCTTGGCGGCTGGTATGGGTTCGTCACCGTCTCACGTCAGTGGCGCCATCGTGACCGCGATCGTGGTTCTTGCCGGTGGATTGTGGGGAGCCGCGTGCGCGTGGTACCTGATGCGCAACAAGCCGCGCCCGAAGGCCGAGGGACTCAGCAGAGAAATCTCAGTGATTTACGGCCTCGTGCTCGCGGTTTCGCTCGGCGTTTCGACATGGGCAGTCTTGAAATGGGATTCGGGGGGCTACGGAGCATGGGTGATGCTGACGATCGGCTTGATGCTTCGACCGTCGATGCATGAGACGTGGCAACGTTCGCGCCACCGGGTAGGCGGCACACTGCTGGGCCTGGCGACTTCTGGGTTGCTGGTGACGCTGGTGACTGATGCACAGGCGCAGGGCATCTTGGCACTTCTGTTCATGGTTGTTGCTGGGGCGACCATGATTCTCGGGAAGCCCTATTGGGTCTTTGTCACGTTCCTGACCCCTGGGATCATATTGTCGACGGTGGCGGGCAAGCCCGCCACCGGTGCCGAAGAACAACGACTCTTGTTCACCCTCGTCGGGGTGGTGGCGGCCATCTTGATGGTGTTGCTCGGCGCGGCCGTGATGCGGTTGCGCCACCCGGAATTGCGCATTAAGAAGAGCCCTGGCTAGTTAAGAGGCAGCCAAGCTGCCTGGACCTGAGACGCGAGCTAGCTGGATTCTCCGAGGATCGCCCGGCTGTGCCGATGCCCAATATCGAAGATGAGCCTGACTGGCCCCCGTTACGGGAGCTCGCTAGTGAGGAACTGGCGGCTCGACCGAAACCAAATGGCCAGACCATTTTCAACGTATTTGATCAAGATGTCAGATGGGTCGACGCCGACCTGTGCGAGTCGCTTAGACAGATTGGGGTTAGAGCTTCTGTTTGAGGCCATCGCCGCGACCTGTGAACGCGCGGACAAAATACGTGTCCGGAGGGGGATAGGTGCCCGGAAACCTGGGGAAATGCCCTGACGTGTTCTCGGGCATTCCTGAACGGTAGCAAGCATGGCGGACACTCGCCGCGGCAGTCACCCGTAGTGGTAGCGAAGCTGGAGAATCGTCAAGATTTCGTCGTCATATTCAGCCTCGGAGATCAAGATTGCGTTCCGTTTTTCGATGTGATCTCAACGGCACTGTCGTCGTTCAATTGTTCGATCAGGCCAAGCAGCCTGCGCCTAGCCTCAGTTGCTGTGATCGCACTCATGGCCCGACGTACCGGATCACCCCACCGCGCTACCCGATGTCCGCAAAGGCATCCGGATCAAGGCATTCTGAAGCACCCCTATTTCGGGGGCATATTTACGTGATGCACAGATCAATTTTCGCGGGGGCATATTTACGTGATGCACAGATCAATTTTCGCGGGGGTATTTGACTTGATGCACTACGCCTCCTGGGGGTAGTTCGGTTACGTCAGTCCGGTTCGGTTCTCCCAAGTAGGTCACCGCGCAGCGAAGTGACTGCCGGCTTCACTAACCTGCAGATGTGTCTACCAACTCGCTACGGGCCGACGGTCGCCCGCCAATGCGCCCCGGATTACCCACTACTCCACCTGATAATGCTGTGATTCCTCTGCGTCACCCTGATGCCCCGCAACCTGGCGAGCAGATGAGTAGCCACTACCCGCGGTGCTTTGGCTGCGGTGAGGATCACCCGACGGGACTACACATGCAGGTCATCGCGGGGCAGGGACTCAAGGTCGAAGCCGAGTTCGAGGTCACTGAGCACCATCAGGGCGCACCTGGGCTTGCCCACGGCGGTTTACTTGCAGCGGCATTCGACGAGGCGCTGGGCGCGCTGAACTGGCTACTGCGGGTCCCAGCTGTGACAGCACGCCTGGAGACCGACTTTCGCAAGCCGGTACCGGTTGGGCAGATCCTTCATATCGATGCTGAGATCGTCGGGCAAGCAGGTCGGAAGGTCTACACAGTCGCCATTGGCCGGTTAGGCGGGCCCGACGGGCCAGTAGTTCTGACTTCGGCCGCGCTATTCGTGCAGGTAGGTATGGAACATTTCCGCTCGCATGGACGCCCTGAGGATGTTGAGCGGATCACAGCTGAGCGGGCCGCAGGCACGGGTGGTTCTGGCGACCATCTGGAAGTGAACCCCTGATGCGTGAGGATGTGCAAGTCCTCATCCTGCGATTGGACGCGGACCTGCCGATTCCGGCATATTCCCATCCTGGAGATGCCGGTGCGGACCTATTTGCCGCTAGCGATGTCACCTTGGAACCCCATCGACGCGCACTTGTACCGACCGGAATTTCCCTTGCCCTACCCGATGGGTACGCGGCCTTCGTCCATCCACGGAGCGGACTAGCTGCCAAACACGGCATCGGTATGGTCAATGCGCCTGGAACGATTGATGCGGGCTATCGCGGAGAGATCGCCGTGAACTTGATCAACCACGATCCCGACGAGTCATTTACGCTACGTCGCGGTGACCGGATCGCGCAATTGGTCATTCAGCGGGTCAGCCGAGCCCAGTTCGTCGAGGTATCAGCGTTGCCAGGCACCGAGCGTGGCGGCGCAGGATTCGGTTCGACGGGCTGAGATTCTCGCTGACTGTCCTTGGTGCCGCGCAATTGAATGCCTCGCGCCGGGCAATACCGAGCGTCATGGTTGCCGCAGCAGATGATTCTCACGACGCTTGGCAGTACCGTGAGGGCGTGTTCAAACGAAACCGCGACAAGTCCAGCGCCGAATCAGACAACCAGCCCGAAAGCAGCGCCGCCGACGCTGACCTCGACTTCGCCGAGAATGAGGTTCCGGCTGCCGCTGGGGACTCAGGACCCAAGTCGGCCGAGCCGACTGCGACGGCGCCGAGCGGGCGTGCGGATGGCCCCTTCGACATCACCGAGGCGCCCCAGGATGGAATGGAGCGCCTTGACTTCGGGTCCGTCAAGGTTCCTGGTGTTGATGGCATGGCTGTCAACCTTGAGGTCGATGAAGACAGCGACAACATCGTCGCTATCACTATCGTGATTGGCGAAGGCGGAGTTCAAATTCAGCCGTTTGCTGCACCGCGGTCGGGGGACTTCTGGCCGGAGGTACGCGAGGAGCTCACCGAAGGAATCACGAGTTCTGGTGGGGTCGTAGAGAGTGTCGAAGGGCCGTTTGGAACTGAACTGCGGGCGCAGGTTCCTGCAGAAAATGAGCAGGGCGAAGCTGGACTGCAGGTAGTGCGCTTTGTCGGCGCAGATGGTCCGCGGTGGTTGTTGCGCGGGGTAATGCTTGGGATCGCCGCGCTTGGCGGGCGCGAGGCCGAGCTATTCGAAGACGTCTTCCGCGGGTGCATCGTTGAGCGCGGTGTGCAGCCCATGGCTCCCGGTGACATGTTGCCGATGACTATCCCTGACGACGCGGTTGCTGAGGCCGAGGCCGATGACGATGAGCAAGACGACGCCGACAATGAGCGCCCGGTCTTGAAGCCCTTTGAGCGTGGGCCAGAGATCACCGAGATTCACTAGCGGCGTCCCAGGTTCATCGGTTCATGACGGCGCTCTGCCACGACCTTTCCGTGCCAGAGGCTGAGCTGGCCAATCTGTGCCAATTCTCGTCTGGATCGTGAGACGATTCCCCACGTGGAACTTACCGATACCGCCGTCATCGCGCGGGCAGAAGGAATCCTTGGTGCCGATGTCGATGGACACCACGTTTTGCTTTCCAACGATTTGGACTACATCGGCCTAGACCCAGTTGGGCGGCGCGTGTGGGAAGAACTCGTGGAGCCGCAGACCATCCCCGCCCTGGTCGGCGTATTCACCAGTGAATACGAGGTTGACCCCGCGACGTGTCGAACGGACGTCGAGGCGTTCGTCGCGTCGTTGATCGAGCACAAGCTCGTCGTCTTGACCTAACTGCGTCGGCGAGTCATTACGGGTTGCGGTGTTTTTGGACGAGGGGCACGACTGAGGCACCCTCGCCGCTGGCTGAAGCCACCCGCTTGAGCGAACCCGAGCGAATGTCGCCCACTGCGAAGATGCCCGCCATACTGGTTGCCAGAGTTTCTGGTGGCAGCCCGTCGACCCAAAACTCCCGTGGGACGTCTCGACGGGTGAGGATGAATCCGTGGTCGACCGACCACTATCACCTCAGCATCCTGCATCTGCTTTGCGATGGTCATCGCACTGCCGCAGTAGACGCCTCGGCCAACGAGGTTCTCCACCGCAGCCACGCCCAACCGGCGATAGGCAACTCCCGTCGCGATCACAACTGCCCGTGCCTGCAAGTCGCCCCCATCGGTGTGCACAACGTGCGCCCCGCCGTGTTCGCTGACGCTAAGGCCGTTTGCGGTGGAGCCAGTGAAGAACGAAGCACCAAAGCGGGTTGCCTGCTGGGCAGCCCGTTGCGCTAAGCGCATTCCGGAGATTCCGCGAGGAAAGCCGAGCTAATTGCGGATCATAGAAGACGTTCCGGCTTGCCCTCCGACAGCCTCGGACTCCAAGGCTGCTGTGAGTAGCCCCTCTGAAGCTCCATAGACAGACGCTGCGAGGCCCGCAGGCCCGGCACCGACGATGGCAAGGTCGGCCACCGTCCCGCGAGGTATGTCGTCTGGTCGGCCGTGAAGCGAAGATGCGAGTTCTGCGGCGCTCGTCGGGGCCATGAGCAGACTTCCGATGGTCGAGCGCACGAGTGGAAACTGCACTGGGTCGGACCCGCAACTCGCTTCAAGTTCGGCAAGCACTTGCTCACCGATCTCGCTGTCAGGTGAATGGATGCCGTAGGGAATCCCTGAACGTTCGAGGAAGTCGCGAATTTGGAGGGTGACAGGTTCGCCGCCGGTACCTACGACTTCCACCATCTCGACTTCTGGCGTTGCGACAGAAATAGATCCCTGTGACTCAATCTGCCGCCCGCGTGACTCCCGCTGTGACTCCCGGAGCATGATCATCGGGCTATTTACAGACCTTGTGAAGATCGCTAGAAATAGCTACAGCCCCCGTGTTCTGGGGGCTGTAGGGTTTGTGCACCTGCCCAGATTTGAACTGGGGACCCCCTCCGTGTCAGGGAGGTGCGCTAACCGGACTGCGCTACAGGTGCTTGGTCAATATGTGGTGATTTGTGAACAGGTAGTGACTCAATCGAGGTGGAGACGGGATTTGAACCCGCGTACACGGCTTTGCAGGCCGTTGCCTCGCCTCTCGGCCACTCCACCGTGAAGCCATGGCGGCGAACTCGCAAATCGAGTTGCGCCGTTAGGCGTTCCGAGCGGACGACGAGACTCGAACTCGCGACATCCACCTTGGCAAGGTGGTGCTCTACCAACTGAGCTACGTCCGCATTGCACCCGACGCGGGATCGCCGCATCCGGTGCGCGCTTACTTTATCTGATTGGCTGTACCTCGTGGCGACGCGGCTAGGGTCTAACGGAGATATTGGCGTGAATTTGCCCGCTGCGGCCTGGTTTGGCGGGCAAATTGGCACCCAATTGCTCGAAGTGACTGACGACGTGGCGGCGTTAGAATCGGAGGGTCGCTGGGCTGTGCTGGTCACTTTCGAGGGAGAAGTGACCCTAGCGCGATTCGGCGATTGGCGTCCAGGGAGTCCAGCGGAATTGGCAGGCCGGTGGGTTGGGCCCCAGCCTACGGCGTACTCGACGAGTCTGGATCGTGATGAGTACCAGTCGGGGGTGCGGCGGATTCGAAAGCTGATTTCGATGGGCCAGGTGTATCAAGCCAATATTTGCCGCACGCTCAGCGCTCGTATGCCCTCGCCGCAGGCCAGCGATGTATTCGCTCTTGCTGCGTTACTTGAACGGGGAAACCCTGCTCCGTTCGCATCTGCTTTGCGTTTGCCCGACCACGGCGTCAACCTCGCTTGTGCATCGCCTGAGCTCTACATAGCGCGCGCTGGCGCTCGGATCGAATCGTCGCCGATCAAAGGCACCGCCGAAACTGCGGAAGGTTTGACCGACAAGGACCGAGCCGAGAACGTGATGATTGTCGACCTCGTCCGTAACGACCTGGGCAGAGTCTGTGAGGTCGGGTCGATCGAGGTGCCGTCACTGCTCAGGGTCGAGCAACATCCGACCCTGGTGCACCTGGTGTCGACTGTCAGTGGCCGTCTAGCAGCAGATGTTGGGTGGCCGGAGATCTTCGCTGGGACCTTTCCGCCGGGCTCAGTAACTGGGGCGCCAAAGTCCTCAGCCCTGACAGCGATTGCTGCTCTCGAGGCCGTGCCTCGCGGGCCCTACTGCGGTGCTATCGGGTGGGTTGACGCCGATGCGGGTACGGCCGAACTGGCCGTCGGCATTCGGAGTTTCTGGCTGGACGGTGACGAATTGAACTTCGGAACCGGTGCGGGCATCACCTGGGGTAGTGACCCGGCCGGTGAGTGGGCCGAGACCGAACTCAAAGCGGGCAACTTGGTCAGGGTCGCTAGCCAGACCTGGGATTAGCAACCTGATTGCCCCGAAGTCCGAGGCGGCTGGCAATAGGATCAGAGCATGAACTCGCCCCAAGCTCGGATCTGGCTTTCCGATCGCATCGTTGATAGTGCAGATGCCTTGGTCCACGTCTCCGAGCGCGCATTCATGTCTGGCGACGGCGTGTTCGAGACTCTCAAGGTCGTAGATGGTCAGCCGTTCGCCGTTACCCGCCACCTTGCGCGATTAGCCAAATCGGCGCGGATCGTCGGCATCGACCTGCCGGTGTCATGGGATTTCGAATCAGCCTTGCGCGAGACTATCGACGCTAATTCGGTTAGGACGGGTGGCTCGGCCAGAGCAAGAATCACGATCTCGGCGGGTCCAGCAGGCAAGGGAATCTCCCGCGGCGACGCAGGGCTGACGATCGTGATTACCTGCGACCCGCAGCCAGCGCATCCCGATTCCCTTGCCTTGGTGAGCGTTCCGTGGCGCCACAACGAGCGTGGAGCCACTGTCGGAGCCAAGACGACCTCGTATTCGGAGAACCTCGTCATCTTGGAGCGCGCTAGGGCAGTCGGGGCTGACGAGGCTGTCATCGCCGACACGTCTGATCGCCTCGCTGAGGCCACAACGGCCAACGTCGTCGTCGAACACGAGGGTCGGCTGATAACGCCGTCACTGACCACTGGCTGCCTTCCTGGTGTTACCCGTTCTCTGCTGCTGGAATGGCAGATCCTTGATGAGTTCGATGTCGCCTACACCCGACTAGCCAAGACGTCTGAGGTGTTGCTCAGCTCATCCACACGCAGTCTCATCCCCGCTCGGACGATGGACGGCCGTGAACTCGCAGCGCCGGGACCACTTGGCGCTGCGGCCATGACGGCCTTCGATGCCAGGGCGGGCGAGGACCTCAATCCCTGACGGGATTTTTTGTCGCTTCCAGTTGTCTGGTCATGAAAACGAAACTACCGCCGTACTGACTTCGAGTCAGTCGGCGGTAGCCCGTGCTGGGTGGAAATGGTGGCTATAGGGATGCTGGGCCGTTCTCGTCCAGCAGTTGGTAGATCAGTCCGTCGATGTCGAGCATCTCGGCCTCAGTCCCAGCGGGCACCACTGAATAGGTGCGTGCCAGGAAGTCCTGAACCTCGGCGCGTGGCGCTTCCATAAGAGCTTGTCCGCTAGGTGAGGACAGCGACAGGCACATGACGTCGATGCCGTTGGTTTTGGATGGCCAGACAGCGATATCGCCGTCGCCAGCAGGTTTGCGAATTCCCTCGGCTAGCAAGTCGCGTGCGAACACCCAATTCACGTCGCCTTCTGATGTGCGGAAGGTCGCGCGAACTGAGTAGGGCTCGTGAGCGGCGTAGTCCAGTAGGGCAGACACCGTCACGGAGCGCTCAGCAGTCAACACCAACTTGAGCTCTAGCTCGGTGGTAACGATCGTGGGCAATGGTCCGGTGGTCATAAGTATGTTTCCTCCTCGTCAGCTTCCGACGAAGTGATGCCCGCTTTGGATCCATCTCAACCACAAAGAACACCGAAAAACTTTCGAATACCGTCGGATAGCCCATCGCTGTAGCTGCGCGTAGAGCCCCCGTCACGCTGAGGCGCTGAACCACCCAAGTCCCGCCCCGACTACCCGTCGTCTGTGAAGTTATTGCGGTAGTTGATCAAGTGAATCCGTCAACAAGTCAACAGCCAACGAGACGAGTGGGGGAGGAGTGAAACTGGTTGAGACCGTCAAACATGAGGTGCTACGTAGCGTCGAAGTCCTCGTGGACGACGACTTCAGACCCGTTCCAATCCAGCACCCAGTGCTTGCCGCCGGCGATTTCTTCCCAATGGTGACGAGGCTCGTCGGGTCCGCGCAATTTCTCGGCGAGGTCGTCGGAGACCTCAAACACCCCGACCCACAGCGCGTCGTAGCGGGTCTGGCCTTCTTCCACAGTTGCGATCGACCAGGCGCTCGGGCCGAAGCCGTTGTTCAGCACGTACACCAGATTGCGCTTTCCCACGATGACTGACCCTTCGGTTAGCTGGGGATCGGCGGTGTGAAAAATCCACCGAAGATCCGTTGTTTGTCTGCAATCAAACACCAACCATCACCGTGAAGCCGGTTGAGAGATACAGTTGCCCAGCAAACAAAGCACGCACCTGTGGCTCAGTCGGTTAGAGCGTCCGCTTCACACGCGGGAGGTCCCCAGTTCGAGTCTGGGCAGGTGCACCGATTCGTGTGACTATGTTCGGTGTGAACAACCACTCTTCAGCACACCCGTTGCAACGATCCAGGTCCCTGGTTTCGACCGTTATCGCCATGTTCGCGCTGAGCGCGGTGACTGTTGTCGGCCTTTCTCCGGCGAGTGCCACCAGCGATGCAACAGTGTCTGCCGATGCTCCTGGACCCAGGGCGCTATCGGTTGGCACAGCCAAGATCGCTGGTGGGTTCGCCCAGCCAACTGCCGTGACATCGCCCAACGATGGGACCAACCGACTATTTGTGGCTCAGCGAAACGGCGTAGTCAAACGAGTGGTTGGCGTGTCGGTGGCACGGCGTCCCTACCTCGATGTCAGATCCAAGGTCAACACCAACGGTGCCGAGCGAGGCCTGCTCGGTATAGCGTTCTCACCCAACTTCAAGAAGACCAAGACGCTGTTTTTCACCTACACCCGCGGCAACGGCGCGATGGTCTTGGCCAGGGCGCGGGTCAAGAAGGCCAACTCAACCCACGTGAGCGCCTCCACGATCCGCACACTGCTTGAGGTCGCACACCCAGAGAACAGTAACCACAACGGAGGATCGCTGGCGTTCGCCAACGATGGCACGTTGTTTGTTGGAACCGGCGATGGCGGCGGAGGTGGAGACCCCTTCCACCGAGCACAGAACCTCAAGAGTCGAGCGGGCAAGATCTTGCGGATCAACCCAATGAAGTCCTGTGGCACGCAGCGGTACTGCGTTCCTAAGTCGAACCCATACGCCAAGTCCTCGGGCAACGACCGACTCGTCTGGGCACGCGGACTGCGCAACCCTTGGCGCATTTCGGTCGACTCATCAACTGGCAACCTGTGGGTAGCAGACGTCGGCCAGGATGGGTACGAAGAGGTCAGCGTGATTGCCCGAGGCACTGGCGGGAAGAACCTGGGATGGTCTTGCAAAGAGGGTAAGAATATTTTCAATGCCGACCAATGTCACGGGCGGACTCTCCTCTCGCCCGTGCTCACACTGTGTCACCCAGATGGCGTTGCGGGCTGCTCGGCAGCTCGTTCTGGTGAAGCGATCATTGGTGGCTACGTCTACAGAGGCAAGGCCTACCCGTCGCTGAGAGGCAAGTACATCTTTGCCGACTTCGTTACCAACAACATCTATGTCTACTCCGGCGGTGCCTACAGCAAAGCCGGACAGCGGGCGCACATTTCTTCCTTCGGGCTGACGTCAAACCAGGAATTGGTGGCGGTTTCCTTGGACGGTGGCCTTTACCGGGTGACGGCTACGGCTTAGTCGAAAGGCTTCCCACTAGGCTCACCTAGGTAGTTGTTGGAATTACCTGGGCGCGCGCTGCGCGGAAGAGGGAGTGACGTCATGGCATCGGTGACCATTGTCAGCGAAGTAGGTCCGCAGACAGTGGAGATCGAACCAGCCACAACCGCAGCCGATCTGGTCGCAGGCTCGGGCGTGGTGGTTGCCCGCATCAACGACGAACTCCGTGATCTCACTACCGAAGTGGTCAATGGCGATGTGGTCGAAGCCGTGCATATCGATAGCGATGAAGGGCGCGCAGTACTGCGTCACTCCACCGCACACGTACTTGCCCAGGCGGTTCAAGATGTGTTCCCCGGAACCAAACTCGGCATCGGCCCGCCAGTCAAGGACGGGTTCTACTACGACTTTGATCCCGACCAGCCGTTCTCGCCTGAGGACCTGACAGCGCTGACCAAGCGGATGCAACAGATAGTTAAAGAGGGACAGCTCTTCTCTCGCCGAGTGGTCACCGAGGCCGATGCACGCGAGGAGCTCGCAGACGAGCCCTACAAGTGCGAGCTCATCGGTCTGAAGAGTGGGTCCTCAGATGAGATCGAGGACGACGTCATGGAGGTCGGCGGCACCGAACTGACCATCTACGACAACTTGCACCCCCGCACCAAAGAGCGGCAATGGGGTGACCTATGTCGCGGCCCGCACATCCCCAATACCCGGATGATCCCGACCTTTGCGCTCATGAGGACCGCCGCGGCGTACTGGCGTGGCAACGAGAAGAACAAACAACTTCAACGCATTTACGGGACGGCTTGGGAGACCAAGGAAGCTCAGCGCGATTACCTGCACATGCTCGAGGAGGCAGCAAAACGCGACCACCGTAAGCTAGGGGTTGAGCTCGACCTGTTCAGTTTCCCTGACGAGATCGGCTCGGGCTTGGCCGTCTTCCATCCCAAGGGTGGGGTGGTTCGCCGCTCGATGGAGGACTACTCCCGCGAGCAGCATGAAAAGGCTGATTACCAGTTTGTCTATAGCCCGCACATCACCAAGTCGACGCTGTTTGAGACCAGCGGGCATCTCGACTGGTACCGCGAGGGCATGTACCCTCCGATGCATCTCGACGAAGAGCGCGGAGCCGACGGGCAGGTTCGCAAGTCCGCGACTGAGTACTACCTCAAGCCGATGAACTGTCCGATGCACAACTTGATCTTCAGTTCGCGAGGTCGTTCCTACCGAGAGCTGCCGCTGCGGCTGTTTGAGTTTGGAACCGTCTACCGCTACGAGAAGTCAGGGGTGGTGCACGGCCTGACTCGTGCGAGGGGCTTCACCCAAGATGATGCTCACATCTACTGCACCAAAGATCAGATGCCTGGCGAGCTCGATTCGCTGCTGGACTTTGTGCTGGATCTCCTGCGCAATTATGGCCTCGATGACTTCTACCTTGAGTTGTCAACGCGTGATCCCGAGAAGAGTATCGGCACCGATGATCAGTGGGAAGAGGCGACTGAGGCGCTGCGCGAGGCCGCCCAAAGGCAGAACCTTGAACTTGTGATGGACCCCGGTGGAGCAGCGTTTTACGGTCCCAAAGTCTCCGTTCAGGCTCGCGACGCGATCGGTCGCACGTGGCAGATGTCGACCATCCAGGTCGACTACAACCTGCCCGAGCGGTTCGAGCTCGAGTACCAGGCTGCTGACGGGTCGCGCCAACGACCGATCATGATTCACCGCGCGTTGTTTGGGTCAATCGAACGGTTCTTTGCGGTGCTCCTAGAGCACTACGCCGGAGCATTCCCTCCCTGGTTGGCTCCAGTCCAAGTGGTGGCGATCCCGGTAGCTGATGCCCATATCGACTACCTCAACGAAGTCGCGCTCCAACTTCGCGAACACGGGATTCGAGTTGAAGTTGATGTGTCCGCCGACCGATTTGGCAAGAAGATCCGCAACGCATCGAAGCAGAAAGTTCCGTTTGCCCTCATCGCTGGGGATGACGATCAGTCCGCTGGTTCGGTCAGTTTCCGCTTCCGCGATGGCACTCAGCGAAACGGTGTGCCGATTGCTGAGGCGATTCAAGAGATCGTCCTGGCAGTCGATTCTCGGATACAGGTCTAGTCATGGGAAACCCCGACGATTGGGACCGGTTATGGACTCCTCACCGGATGGCCTACATCCGCGGTGAGGGGAAGCCCGCGGACGGTTCAGAGGGTGAGCACTGCCCATTTTGCCGAGCGCCAAGCGATGACGGACCGGAATCACTCGTGGTAGCCCGCGGTGAGTTGGTCTACGCAGTGCTGAACAAATTCCCCTATAACTCCGGACATCTGCTCATTTGCCCTTACCGTCATGTGGCCGCTTATATTGATCTTGAGTCTGCTGAAATCGCCGAGTTCTCTGCTTTCACAGCGGCTGGTATCACCGCCCTGAGCACAGCGGCAGCGCCCCACGGATTCAACGTCGGAATGAATCAGGGATCGATCGCCGGAGCCGGAATCTCGGCCCACCTACATCAACATATCGTGCCCCGTTGGGGTGGCGATGCAAACTTCATGCCCGTGATTGGTGGTACGAAAGTGCTCCCACAGTTGTTGGAGCAGACGCGCCAACTGGTGGCTGACGCCTGGCCGGAGGTCTGATGCTCAACGCTACGAACGCTCGACAAGTGATGGCCCACGTGATCGATCCAGTCGCCAAGGGCCTGATCAAGATCGGTCTGGGCCCCGACGCGATCACCATCATCGGGACAGTCGGTAGCAGCGCTGCGGCCCTTTACTTCTTCCCGCAGGGCAAGCTGTGGCAAGGGTGCCTGGTTATTGTTCTGTTCATTTTCTCTGACATGCTCGACGGCACCATGGCGCGGATGCTCAACCGCAAGGGCAGTTGGGGTGCCTTCCTCGATTCGACGTTGGACCGCGTCACCGATGGTGCGATCTTCGCGGGTCTGCTGATCTGGTTCGTGCGCTCAGAGCAGTGGTGGATGGTCGTCGCGACCACCATTAGCCTGATTGCCGGAACCATTGTTTCCTACGCCAAGGCACGGGCAGAAGGTCTTGGAATGACCTGTAACGTCGGAATCGCCGAGCGCAGCGAAAGACTGATAGTGGTTCTGGTTGCGGCGTTCTTTGGCACCAACGGACTTGGTGTTCCTTTCGTGCAGGAAATCCTCTTGTGGTTCCTGGCCGCGATCACCGTCTACACGGTATTCCAACGCATGCTCCACGTCCGTCAGCAAGCGATGCCGAAGGTGGCCAACGCATGAGTATTCAGCAAGAGGCCGCGTACCTGGCCTATTCGTTCGGCTGGTCGGCCGTACGTAGGATGCCGGAGAAGACCGCCTACCGCAACTTCGCGCGTATTGGCGATCGGGTGTGGAAGCGACGTGGTGCTGGCGTTGTCCAACTTGAGAAGAACATTCACCGCGTCGTGCCAGATGCCTCGCCTGAGCAACTCCAAGAGATGTCCCGCGAAGCGCTGCAGGGCTACTTCCGCTACTGGTGCGATGCGTTTCGGATGCCGGACTGGACTCCCAAGCGGATCAACGAGTCATTCGTCTGTGTCGACGGTGACAATCTGGGCGACGCGCTAGCCCTGGGCGGTGGTGCGGTCATCGCCTTGCCGCACATGGGCAACTGGGACCACACCGGAGCTTGGGGAACCTTGAATTACGCCCCGGTCAGCTCCATCGCCGAAGTGCTCAAGCCCGAGAAGTTGTTCGAGAAGTTCTTGGAGTATCGCGAATCAGTGGGTATGACGATCTACCCGCTGGGTCAGCCAGGTGTCGTGGACGCCTTGGCTGAGAACTTACGCAGGGACAACATCATCGTTGCGCTGGTCTCGGATCGCGATCTCACAGCTCACGGAATTGATGTCGATTTCTTTGGTGAGCCGACCCGAATGCCTGCCGGATCAGCGGCTCTCGCATTACGAACCGGTGCACCCCTCATGACTGCCACCCTTTGGTACGACGGGCCCAAGACCTGCGCTCAAATTAGCGATCACATTCCGTTTCCCGATGGCGCGCCAGTCGGAGATGACGCCAAAAACCAGCCGGGCTACGTAGAAGCGATCACGACCATGACCCAGGCGATCGCAGACAACTTCGCCAAGGGCATCGCCGAACACCCGACCGACTGGCACATGATGCAAAAGCTCTGGCTCGCTGACCTCGATCAGGACAAGCTTGCCGCCTCCGACGCGGCCGGGGGTCGATAGCGCGTGCGAGTGGGCATCGTCTGTCCCTACGACTGGTCTGCTCCCGGTGGAGTAAAGGCCCATGTGCGCGATCTTGCTGACGCCTTGATTGAGATGGGTCATGAGGTTAGCGTCTTGGCGCCTAGTGAGGGTGACGAGCTCGACGAGCCCTATGTTGTTTCGGCTGGCAAGCCGGTCGCTGTTCCATACAACGGATCAGTGGCTCGGGTCAATTTCGGTGTAGTCGCGGCTGCGCGCGTTCGCAAGTGGGTCAAAGAAGGTCAATTCGATGTTGTCCATGTGCATGAGCCCGCTTCCCCGACTATTGCTGTACTGACATGCTGGGTTTCAGACGGTCCATTGGTGGCGACCTGGCACTCGTCGCAAGATCGGTCACGTGCCATGTCGGCTGCGTACTACATCCTGCAAACTGCCATGGAAAAGATCGATGGGCGAATCGCTGTCAGTGAGAAGGCACGTCAGACTCTGGTTGAAAACGTCGGCGGTGACGCAGTCCTGATTCCCAACGGCGTTGCCTGTCGGAATTTTGAGAAGCCTGACCTGCTCGAAGGATTCCCCCGCACCGGGCCGACATTGTTGTTCCTTGGGCGGATTGACGAGCCCCGCAAGGGTTTGCCAATCCTCTTGGAAGCACTGCGCGCAGTTGTGGAAGTTCACCCTGACTTGCTATTGCTGGTAGCCGGACCAGGCGACAACGAAGAAGTGCAAGAGGAACTTGGACCCGAGCTTGCCGAGCGCGTTGCCTTCCTTGGGCTCATCAGTGAGGCAGAGAAAGTCGCGGCGTTTAAGTCGGCGGATATCTACATCGCACCGAATACTGGAGGCGAGAGCTTTGGCATCGTGCTACTGGAATCCATGGCTGCTGGCACGCCGGTAATCGCCTCCGATATTGAGGCATTCTCGCTTGTGTTGGAGAACGGCAGTGCGGGAGCACTCTTCGAGAATGAGAATCCGAAGTCTTTAAGCAACTCGATCATCGACCTTCTTGATGACCCGATCGAACAAGGGCGACTGATCGAGGAGGGGATTCGACGTGCTTTCGAGTTCGACTGGTCCAGTGTCGCCCGCGATGTGGTGCGGGTCTATGAGTCGGTCATTCAGCCAGGAGTCAAGGTGCAGGCAGACTTCAGCGGCCAATTCCTCGGCCGTATAAGTGGGCGATCGGAGTGATCTGGTGGATCCTCGGGTTTCTTGCCTTAGCGCTTTTCGCGCTATATTTGTCCATCACCGCGGGGCGCTTAGACCGTCTTCACCACCGAGTTGAAACAGCTTTGGCCTCACTGGATGCTCAACTCCTACGTCGTAGCGCGGCGGTGTTGGACGTAGCTTCGTCTGGACTAGTTGATCCGGCGAGTTCGCTGGTTTTGGCCGACGCAGCTATCGCTGCGCGCAACCAACCAGGGGATCCGCGTGATCGAGTCGTCGAGGAGAGCGCGGTCAGTGCCGCTTTGAACTTGATGCTCGGGTCATGCGACGATGTCGCAGCTCTATCGGCAACGCCTCGCGGCGCCCAGTTGTGTGATGCGCTGTCTGGTTCCGTGCATCGAACAGCCATGTCGCGACGCTTCTACAACGACGCGGTGCGTGCGTGTAAAGCAGTGCGTAGCAAGCGGCTAGTTCGCCTCTTTCGCCTCGCTGGCTCGGCCCCGTGGCCCGTGACCGTTGAGATGGACGACAGCATTCCTGAGGGGTTTAGAGGTAGGTAATTGTTGCTGGTGAATTGCGTAGAGGGCTCCGATTCGTCGGGGTGGCTCTACCGAGAAGGGCGTTTCGTTGTTTGCAATCACTGTCAAGAAGTTCGGCGGTCCAGAGGGCATGGCCTGGGAAGAGGTTCCCGACGCCCTCGCTGGACCGGGCGAAATTCTAATTGATATCGCCGCGACCGCCGTGAACCGAGCAGATTTGCTGCAGCGAATGGGCTTTTACCCGCCACCTCCGGGCGCTTCGGAATACCTGGGCCTCGAATGCTCTGGGACAGTCGCCGCGTTAGGTGAGGGGGTCCACGAGAGCGGATACGCCATCGGGCAGCAGGTCTGCGCGCTGCTTGCTGGCGGTGGCTACGCCACCAAAGTCGCTGTTCCTGCTGGGCAGGTCATGTCGCTACCCGAAGGCGTCGATGTGATCACCGCTGCTGCATTGCCCGAAGTCGCAGCGACTGTGTGGTCGAATTTAGTGAATGTCGCTCACCTTGAGGCCGGCGATGTCGTGCTGATTCACGGCGGGGCCGGCGGCATCGGGACCCACGCGGTTCAGGTCGCCAAGGCGCTTGGGGCACGAGTCATCGTCACAGCAGGATCGAGAGGCAAACTCGATGCCGTCAGCAGGCTCGGTGCCGACATTGGCATCAACTACCGAGATCAGGACTTCGTTGCCGTCGTGAAAGATGTCACTGATGGTCGAGGTGCCGACGTAGTCCTCGACGTTATGGGCGCCAAGTATCTCGGTCGCAACATCGATGTCCTATCTACCGAGGGCCGCCTTGTGATCATCGGGCTACAAGGTGGGGTGAAGGCTGAGCTCAACTTGGCCACGCTGCTGACCAAGCGTGCGAGTATCCACGCCACGTCATTGCGACCGCGACCCGCGAGTCAAAAAGCCGAGATCTGTTCAGAGGTGGTGGCGCACGTTTGGCCGATGATCGACACCGGGGTCGTCAAACCCGTTGTTGACTTGGTCGTGCCGATCACTGAAGTTGTCGCTGCGCACCAACGGATGGAAGCTAGCGAGCACATCGGCAAGATCATATTGACTGTGTAGTGGTTCACGCCAATTGGCGAAGTAGGCCGGGGTTGCCTCCGGTGTTTGGAGGACTTCCTCAACGCCTACGATGTGTCTATGTCACAAATCGACGACACACCTGAATTCTCCACTGACGTGAGCGCCGCTGACCCTGTAGCTAGCCATGTAACCGGCACGGCTCGGGTCAAGCGGGGGATGGCTGAACAGCTCAAAGGCGGCGTCATCATGGACGTCGTCACTGCTGAGCAAGCCAAGATCGCCGAGGACGCCGGTGCTGTGGCGGTCATGGCACTTGAGCGGGTGCCCGCCGACATTCGTGCCCAAGGTGGAGTCGCTCGGGCAAGCGATCCGGACATGATCGAGAGCATCATGGCTGCTGTCACGATCCCGGTGATGGCCAAGGCCCGAATTGGCCACTTCGTAGAGGCGCAGATCCTGCAGTCCCTAGGTGTGGACTACATCGACGAGTCCGAAGTCCTGACTCCTGCCGATTACACCCACCACATCGACAAGTGGAAATTCACAGTCCCATTCGTCTGCGGTGCGACCAACCTAGGTGAGGCGCTGCGCCGTATCAGCGAGGGAGCGGCGATGATCCGTTCAAAGGGTGAGGCTGGCACTGGCGACGTGAGTAACGCCACGATGCATATGCGCTCTATTCGTGCGCAGATCAATCGACTCTCTTCAATGAGTGAGGATGAGCTCTACGTTGAGGCCAAAGAGCTGCAGGCCCCTTACGAGCTAGTATTCGAAGTTGCGCAGCGCCGGGCGTTACCTGTGGTGCTGTTCACAGCTGGGGGCATCGCGACGCCTGCGGATGCAGCGATGATGATGCAACTCGGTGCCGATGGGGTTTTCGTCGGTTCAGGCATTTTCAAGTCCGGAAATCCCGCTGCCCGCGCTGCGGCAGTTGTCGCCGCGACTGTTCACTATGAAGACGCAGACATGATCGCCAAGGTCTCCCGGGGACTCGGCGAAGCGATGGTCGGCATCAACGTTGAGGACTTGCCCGAGCCCCACCGGCTTGCTCAGCGTGGGTGGTAGCTCGCCGCTGATTGCGGTGTTGTCGCTGCAAGGCGACGTGCGCGAGCATGAGCGGTCTCTTAGTCGGTCCGGTGCGCGGACAATTCGGATCAAGACCCCTGCGGCTCTCGACGGGATCGATGGGTTGGTGATTCCTGGCGGCGAATCTACAACTATCGGCAAACTCGCGGCCCGCTTCGACATGATTGATCCAATCAGGAATCTCATTGCGCAGGGACTGCCGGTCTACGGCTCCTGCGCAGGAATGATCATGGTGTCGAACGAAGTAGTCAACGAAGCTGTCGACCAGCCGCTTATCGGTGGGCTAGACATCGTGGTTCGCCGAAACGCGTTTGGTCCTCAGGTCGCATCTTTCGAGGCCCCTGTAGAAATTCCTGTCATTGGCGCGCCGCCGTTTGCTGGCGTGTTCATTCGGGCGCCGTGGGTTGAAAAGGTTGGCGCGGGGGTGGAAATCCTTGCCTACGCGACGGATCTATCAGGCATCGGTAGAATCGTCGCAGTCAAGCAACGCAACGTGCTCGCCACCTCGTTTCATCCAGAACTAACCGGCGACGATCGATTGCACTCTTACTTCGTCAGCATCGTGAAGGGGCAAGCATGAGCGGTCACTCCAAGTGGGCCACTACGAAGCACAAGAAGGCTGTGATCGACAGTCGGCGTGCGAAGCTCTTCGCCAAACTGATCAAGAACATCGAAGTCGCTGCGCGTATTGGTGGCGGCGACGTGGACGGCAACCCAACGCTGTTTGACGCCATTCAAAAGGCCCGCAAAAGCTCTGTGCCGCTGGACAATATTGAGCGTGCAGTCAAGCGTGGGTCTGGCGCCGAAGCTGGCGGGGCGGACTGGGAAACCATCATGTACGAGGGCTATGGCCCCAACGGGGTAGCGATCCTGATCGAATGCCTCACTGACAACAGGAACCGTGCGGCCTCCGAGGTGCGCACGGCCATGAACCGTAACGGTGGCACCATGGCCGATCCCGGTTCAGTGGCCTATTTGTTCACCCGCAAGGGTGTCGTCATTGTTCCCCAGGAGGGCACCGACGAAGACTCAATTCTTGATGCAGTCCTTGATGCCGGGGCCGAAGAAGTCAATGACCACGGCGCGGTGTTTGAAGTCGTGAGCGAGCCGGGAGATTTGATCGCAGTTCGGACCGCATTGCAGGGCGCGCAGATCGAGTATGACTCTGCCGATGCTTCCTTCATTCCGAGCGTCATGATCGAGCTTGATGAGGCAGGGGCAGAGAAGGTACTCAAACTCGTCGATGCACTCGAAGATCACGATGACGTGCAGAATGTATTCGCCAACTTCGACATTTCCGATGAGATCCTGGAGTCACTGGCTGACGCCTAGCCACTATCGAAAATCAACACGGATTGGTTCTATCGGGCGTGTATCGCGCAATCGACCCCAGTCCGCCGCTAGTTTGCGATCTATAGATAGCAAGTAGATGGCGTTTCTGGTTGGGAGATCTCAGTGGCACCGGCGAACTCGAGCACAAGTAAGGGCGAGAGCCGGAAAGAGGCACGTCGTGCAGGTGTGAAGTCGGCACAGCGCATGAGCGGATTCGACTTTGCCACATGGCGGGTTGGTTCGGACGATCCGGTGATGCGATCGACGATCATGGGCCTACTGATCACCGATGCAGCCCCTGACTGGAAGCTACTCGTCGATCGATTCGATCGCGCCGCACGCACGAACCCGGCCTTGCGACAAAAGGTGATCGATCAGGGTGGGCTGACGACTCCGCGGCTAATCTTCGACTCCAACTTCGATCTCTCCTTCCACATTCGTCGATTCCGGATGCCGGAAAACTCGACCTGGGATGATGTGCTTGAGGATGCGCGTCGCCAGAGCATGACCGACTTCGACAAGGATCGGCCCCTGTGGCGGGTGACGGTATTAGAAGGTCTGCCGGGTGGAAAAGCTGGGTTGATCATCAAGTTGCATCATGCGATCGCCGACGGGCAAGGCGCCGTGATGCTCGGGGCGTCACTGTTCGACTTCACCCCTGAGGGAGTGGACCTCGGGCCTATGCCTGATGCCCCTGCCGGGGAAACGTTGGACCGTGCTGGTTTTGTCGAGGTTGTCGTACGCGATAGGTTCGGGTGGGCAGCACGCTCGACGCAGGACTTTATCCGCGGAATTGGGCCGTTGACTTTGACCGCGCTGCGCCGACCGAACGAGACCATCAATCGAGTTGCGAAGACCGCAGGTTCAATCGCCAAGCTCACCAAGGTTCCGATGGGGCCGCTGTCGCCTCTCATGACCGAGCGAAGCATCAACTACCACTTCGGGACGATCGACATCCCGTTCGCCGATATCAAGAACGCCGGCAAGGCTTCCTCCCACACGGCCAACGACGTGTTCATGGCTGCGGTCGCGGATGGCATGGGGCTCTACCACGAGCGAATGGGCCAACCGGTGAAGAAGTTGCGTGTAAATATGCCGGTCAGTACGCGAACCGAGGGATCCGGGATGGCGAATGCCGTCAATGTCGCTCGCTTCGAACTACCGATCTCCGTTTCTCAGACAGCGAAGCTGATGGATCAGATTTCGCAGGTTGTCCTGGAGATTCGCGCCGAGCCGGCTTTGGCTTTTGCCAATGAGATCGGTGAAATCTCGCGTTTCATCCCGAGTGACATAGTCGCTGCGGCCGCCCAAGCCAGCGATGTCACTGTATCCAACGTGCCTGGCCTGCCAGTGCCTGTTTGGCTCGCGGGTGCCCAGATCGTGGGAATGTACCCGTTGGTCGCAACCATCGGGGCGGCAGTCAACATCACGATGCTGACATACAACGGCAACGCATCCATCGGTGTGAGCTGTGATGACGCAGCCATAGCCAATGTTGATGATCTGCTCGATGCGCTCAGAGATGGCTTCGCCGAGACGATCGGCAAGCCCGTTCCCGAGTCCAATCCCGTCGGCGCGAACAGTCCACGCAAGCACCCCAAGATTTCCCGAAGAACTTCAAACAAACCCTCGAAAGGGGCAATGGAAATGGCTACACCCGCGAAGAAGACCGCTGTGAAGAAGACAGTTGCCAAGAAGTCAGCACCGGCAAAGAAGTCAGCACCAGCCAAGAAAGCAGCACCCGTCAAGAGCTCGGCAACCGTGAAGAAGACAGTTGCGAAGAAGGCTGCACCTGCGAAGAAGGCTGCACCAGCGAAGAAGGCTGCACCAGCGAAGAAGGCTGCACCAGCGAAGAAGGCTGCACCAGCGAAGAAGGCTGCACCAGCGAAGAAGGCTGCACCAGCGAAGAAGG